>JAABUO010000569.1_pt1 | contig 66414 bp, 65 predicted proteins | sample 5559291 | NCBI WGS metagenome assembly JAABUO01 (sample SAMN10711878, study PRJNA513372) | rock metagenome | isolation source: Antarctica rocks | place: Antarctica: Victoria Land, Finger Mt sud | reverse complement strand
AAAAAAAAAAACTCCTAAAACCGCACCTACCAACCCTCCCCCAAGCGCGCACAAACGCGCTGCGGCGACTGAGATCGTGAAGGATCTGGGAAGTGGGAGATGTGAATTTGGGGGGGGGGGGGGGGGTTGGGGGTTGGGGGTTGGGGGCTTTGGGGAGGCGGTGGTGGAGATGGTGGAGGTGGAGGCGATGGTGGAGGTGGAAGAGGAGGCGATGGTGAAGGGGTTGAGGCGGAGTTTCTCCCAGGGTTTGGTTAGGGAGGTGGGGGGGAGGCTGAGGTAGATGTGTTGGCCGGGTTTGTAGGAGCGGAGTTTGGCAAGGGGGACGGGGAAGGAGATGGAGAGGAGGGGGTGGGAGGTTGGGGTTGAGGGGATGAGTGAGAGAGTTGCGAGGGTTGCGAGGGTGGAGGTTTGGGAGATGTTGCGTTGGGCGATGAGGAGGGCGTAGATGAGTGCTGATTCGAGGATGTAAATGCGTAGATGGCTGACGTGGAACCAGAGGATGGGGAGGATGAGGATGGAAAGGGTGACGTGCAGGGTGAAGAAGAGGAGGTAGGAGTACTCTCGAAGTTTGGCGAGGCTGGATGTACCGAGCAGGATGAAGATACTGATGGCGGTGAGGCCGAGGATGACGGTCTGGGAGCCGAAGCGGTGGAGCAAGTTGGATTGGATGTAGAAATTTGCGTAGAGCGTGGCGTGGGCGGAAAAGAGAGCGATGATGATGCGGCCGAGGAGGCGATGGTATGGGTTTAATTCTTCATGGGACATGCGTGTAAGATACTGGATTGCGGACCAGGATTTTGCAGCGAGGAGGTAATGGAGTGGGAGCTGAGAGGCGGCGACGATGCCGAAGCGTTTGGTCAGGTGGAGGTAATCTAGGACATGAGACATAAGCTGGGTGCTTTTGCGTGACCGCGCTTTGCAACTACTAAAATCACAGAAAATCGAACGGCTGCTCTTGGAAGCATTCGAGCTGGGTCATGTAAATCAGACTTGGAGAAAGCTGACATGGATTCAAGCGTTTCACAAGGGCACGATCGTGTGTGCATTGGAAGAAGTAGAGAACACAACAGACAGAGGATTGCAATAGATGTTGTGAAATCTAATACCGACGAGGACTGCAAAGTAGAAGTTCCAACGTACCATTCCCCGTGCATGCAAACACGAGCACCAACAACCACAGCGTCCATACACCAGCAACGAGCCCTTCTCTCTTCGTTCCCCACCCATCCCTACCATCAAAGATATCATCATCCAAATACCAGCTCAAGCGTCTCCACTTCACAGCCCAAGAGCTTGCCACAGGCGGTTTGAATCTCGATTTCCTTGGGCTCTGGCGCTCCTTCGCTCGACGCCCTGGCAATGATCTGAAAAACTTTTCTGATGGGAAAGGCAAGAAGTTGGAAACATAGATAGCAAGAAGGGGTATCAACGCGGAAAATTGTGCTACAGAGGCATATAGATCTAGTAGCTGGCGGCGACGTTGCAAATGGGCTTCATCTAAGGCAACGAATGAATAGATAAAGCCCATTTTGGCCGCCTCGGGATGTACCTACTAGAGCCGTCATACGAGCTCTACAGCTCTCCTTATCCAATTTGATCGGTTTTCGCGGCGGATTTGTCTCTCTTCTCCAGGGGAGGTTCACAAGTCATGTACCTTAATGTTGGCAGTGTAATTAGCGCTTTCACAACGGTTGTCGCCCCTTGGCCTTATTTTTAGATCCCCGACCCCAACTTCTGGCAAGATGCTTTTGATCAACTTTCGCATTTCTTGATTTATTACTATCAAAATCTCATGTCTGATAGAGTGAACTTTGCGCTTTCTAAAACTGCTTTGCTTATAAGTTTTGATCAAGAATTGCTAAAGCTATAGAAATTGCAAAGTTCGTTGACATGTACTAGTACTTTAAGAAGTTCAAGTCGATCTTTAATTTTGAAACACGCTCTAAAATACAAAAACTTTGCAATCAAATAACTTTTTCAATATTGATTCAAACTCTATCAAAGATATGCTGATAAAAGCGCAAAGTTCACTTTATCAAACGTGAGATTTTGATAGTAATAAATCAAGAAATGCGAAAGTTGATCAAAAGCATCTTGCCAGAAGATGGGGTCGGGGATCTAAAAATAAGGCCAAGGGGCGACAACCGTTGTGAAAGCGCTAAAAGTTAAGCACTAGCTCCTGAAAATGCTACACAGACTCGACCTTAGGGTTACAAAGCTCTTGGCATCTATCACTGGTTTTTATTGAACACGCTGGGCATTTTATAGGAGCTAGCAAGAGCTGGCCTGAACGTGCTTTCGGGTCGCTAGCGATAGACTTGGGGCCGCGAAGGAACGTCTGAATCAAAACAAGGTTGACGATTGGCATTGATTTTCTCTAGCTAGTCTGCGTCTACCATGGCTCAACTACATACAGATGAGCGGGCAGGCCATACGCAACTCCGAGGTTGGGTGAGGGTTGCAGATTGAAGATTTGGTTGCGCTAGGGTATCACCCGGACGGGTCGAGGTAGGTAGAGTAGTGGTCTGTTGGCGGTAGCACTCGAAGGAGTGGTTTGTCGAAGAGAAGAGAAGGGCCTGGTAGTAGCGCTTTTAGATCCTGCAAAAGTACTGTTGGGAAGCGAATTCGTCAGCTCTAAGCGCGCTTAGAGCATCATGGAGTATCGTGAAGTTGTCATGAACGTGACTTCGTAATCTGAGGCTGTCGTGAAAAGAAGAGGTTGGCTGAGATACTGAGAGAGGATCAGGTGACAAGACTTTTGGTGAGCATGGTAGCGTGGCCACAACTCCAGATCCTAGGTCGATCGCAAGACCACGAAGTAGCCAAACATGCGGGTTTGGAAGGGTGATCGGAATGTGCAAGGAGGTTGTATGGCTGCTGCTAAGATTCGAAGTTGTGGCGTTGCGAGGTTGGAGTGCAACTCTATTCCTGTGGCTGCTGGGAGCGCCGCATCTTCTCAGCCTCAAGGTTCTCGTAAAGCAGGTAAAGAGCCTTCTCGTTCGCGCCGGCGCTTCCCATGATGGTGAACATCCGCTCTCCCGTCTCGTCATGGGGTGCTTTGGCAATTGAGATGCGGGCTCCAGAGCTCTTCCGGATCTCGCTAATCTTGCTCCCACCTCGGCCGATGATACATCCAACCATGTCGGAAGGAATGCTAATGTTCTGTGTTTGGATCTCCTCTCCATCCTCCGTTGTTGTGGGTGGTCCGCGGTTAGCAGCATCCGAGTTGGAACGACGATTGTAGGAGCCAGTGTTATCGCTAAAATCGGCCCCATTCCCAGTCCTATTGAAGGAACGGTTGCCAACATACGGCGGTAGGGCAGCTGCAGGAGTGAGTGGTCCTCCTCGACCTGCCTCAGCTCGGACTACAGGGTTGTAAAGGACTGTGCCAGTTCCACGCTGCCAGTCGTCTACCAAGCATTTGCCGATTTCCCATGTAGCTTTCTGTATCCCGTCAGGAGTGCCCTGCACTTCCACTATGCGTTCGGTAGACTGTGGGAGCATCTCCTTCTGTGCAACCATGCGAACCCCCGAAACATCTTGGATATGCTTGATCTTCAGCCCATTTCGACCAATTATCGTACCCATTTGGTTATGCGAGATCAAGAGGCGAACCGCTTTGCAAGTCGTAAATCAGTATGATGTTCGTGGTTAAAAGAGAGTAGAATTGGAGCAACGAGTGGGAAAGATATAAACATGATGTAGTGTGTTGGTTTTGGAGCATATGAGATGCCACTTACGATGTGTCCCATTCGTAGAGATCACGCCACCCATGCCCATCTGGGGTGCACCTTCCAGCAAGCCTCTGGCGACAATGGCGTAGGCCTTGGCGATACCCTCAAGTCCGCCAGTAACAGTGAGCACTCGGTCATGGACGCCTTGCACAACTTTGCTGACGCCGGCTTTTACCCCAGTCTCGTCACGTAGATCGGCCACGTTCTTCCCTGCTTTACCAATGATCACTCCTGCTTCCTTGGACGAGACGATGGCACGCAGCGTCAATTGAGATTGGGCATAGTCTTCGTCGGTTCTGGGGGCAGGCTCTCCATCTGGGCCAACTCGATGGTCGTCGCCATTCTCGTTGAGGTTAACTCGACCGACATTTTCGGCCAGCAGGTCCGTCTCGGTCCTCGTTTCGGTAGCTGCCATTGGTGTAGATGAGAAGTTGAGGAGGTTCGAGCAGAGAGGATAAGGGGAAAACGGGTTTTGTACTGCCGACACTGCCTGATTCGAGCTCGAATGAAGCTGAATTCCGAGGAGGGTGAACAAAAAGTTCACTATTTATGTTAAGAGATTGGTTCATCCACTTGTTATATCGAGTGACTTACAGTGGGCGTCCTGTGATATTATTGATTGACCAGGGTTGATCCGCAATTAGGGGAGCGCACGTGAATCCTGATACACGTGCTATACGTATAGAGACGTTTATTGGGGACAAAAGTGGAAGGAGGGGGGTGCAGGAACGCGTAAGTCAGGATGAGGGTGTTGGTCGTGCAGAAGGGAAGCTCAAAAGTCCACAGATTTTGCAGATAATTTATGATCAGTCGCTTACGATAACCTTCCCCGCCATGCAGCATCCCTGCCCAGCCATCACCCTTGTTCACGCCGAAGCTGCCGGCCAATCCAGGCCCCCTGAGTTCTTCATCAGAGACCTGTTCGCCTTGTGACTTCATCAGATTCTTTCCATGTGACCCCTCAGAGCTCTGAAAGGGCCGGACAACATAGAGGGCACCATGTTAGAGGCACTCGGCCTACCGGTATTGTCGGAGCTTCAATGCAGACGCAAGTAATACAATCAATATGTATTCGAGCTTTTTCTATCTACAATGTTTACTGATACATCTTTTTCTCCATTTTCTGCGTACCAAACCCCAATCGTTAGCTTCACAAACTTTGGCGTTTCTTATTTCTCATAGAGCTACTTCTGTGCTTCGAATACCACTGCAAGTCATTAGTTAATGCCGGCCATTCCTTATCGAATTCATGGAGCTGTTCTACCTTTTTGAGCCTTCATCTTGTCAAACAGATCGTAGCCTTCGACGGCTTCCGACATTGGCATGATCTTATCTGACATAAACCTTCCGCAATAATTAGCCTTTGCGACTGCAAGTCATGGATTCCCTCTCCAAACTGACCCAAGAAGGTGTTGCTTCTGCTTGAGCATTTCCAGAGCCTCGGGGAAGATGGAGCGGACGGGACATCTTCCCATCTGGATTCGCAAATTCTTGCCGTATGCTTGATTGCCCGTCCTGCGCTGCAATCAGTCATCCAGCATCTCCTGGAGGACCTCGAAGCATTACCATGGGATCTAAAGTTTGTCAGAGAACGCATCAAGTGGTCGGAAGGAACGAAAGTACCTCTCCGTTGTGTACGCCGACGCTAGATATCACACCTACAGACCATCAATAGCGTCCCGGAAAACAGCAGGCCGTTCTTTACCCCATGGCCTTAGCAGCTCAAAGCCCATTTTCAGGGCTGCACTTAGACCGACGACCTCTGAGCACACAATGTCAGGTACCGCTTTTGAGCTGGAGCCGGCATTCGTACCTATTACTACATCTGCTCCACGGCCATCGGTAAGCTCTTTGACTCGCTTATCAAGCCCTTCTCTGTCAGTCTGGAAATTCCATGGTTCTGCTCCTAGGGACTTTGCCAGATCCAAGCGCGATTGAATCGAATCTACAGCAAGAAGATTCTTCGGCTTGTAGTTCTCGGCGTTGATCAAAGCGCAAAGGCCCACTGGTCTGCAGTTCGAAGTCAACGCGAGATATATCAAGCACGGATTTCAAGGAGATTCATACCCGCATCCTATCAAGACCACCGTGGCCTCTGAAATTTCCTCTTTACCTATATCCTTGAAAGCGTTGTTCGCAGCAAAGTATCCGGTTGGAAAGATATCAGCCATCAAAACCAACGCCTTATCTGCAATCTCCTCTGGTGCCTTTACGGCTGTTGCATCCGCCAAAGGCACGCGGACCTCCACACGCGTTAGCTTCTACGTGATGGATGGTAGGTCCATGAAGTTCCTACAAACCCAGCCTGAGCGCCATCTAGGCCCGCCGTGCCAAACAGCATGCTCTTAGCACATCTTGACGAAAACCCGTGTTTGCAATAGAAGCATTCCTGGCTGCCCACTGTCAGCCCTGATCCCCGCCGCGTTCCAGGGCCAGGCTGACCAAGATACTGTGAAAGGCGACACGACCTGATCCCCTTTCCTAAAATTCTTTACTTCCGAGCCAATTTCTTCCACGGTGCCGGTGAACTCATGGCCCTGTTGCACTCAACACGCCGTCACCCAAGATAATCAGCTATACACACCATGATAAAGCCCTCCGGGCTCGGTTGGTGACCCTGTCTAAATCTCAACTACCAGCCCGTGAAGTCAGGTTCTCAGAGCAAACAGCTTACCCGGAATACGTGTAGCTCGCTTTCATTTCTCTTCTCAGCTCATTCTCTCTTGTTATCCCCAGAAAGGGGGTGTTGGCTTCTCACCTTCCGCAAAGCGCGGTGTATATGACCTTCACGATAATGTCCGTCTGGTCTTTGATCTTCGGGATTGGGCGATCTTCAATGGCTACTTTGTGAGGGCCTTTGAAGACGACCGCTTTCATGGTGTCTTTTGCCATGTTGTGGGCTGATTCTCGCGGTGGATGTTAAGCGGGAGGATGCTATGACAGGTTAATGGGATTGCTTGTGTGGTATTGGGGTATAGAATGCAAAGATATAGACAAAAGAGCTTCATGCCGAGGATCAATCGTCAGACTTTCCCAAAGCTGTCATATTTTCGGAGGCATCCTCCCCGCATGTACAACCCCGCGATTAAAACCTTAGCTCCGGATTAGGGGGCGATGATTCTGCATGCTTGCTGGAGATACATGTACGTTGAGCATGCACAATGGTGTGAATTGTCTTGTATTCTTAACTTCTTCGTAAATGCTTGGGGTGCACCTCCCAAAACCTCACATGCTGCCACTGAACTCCGGTCGTTGCTTTGCCAATATGCTTGATACCAATCTGCCCCAAGCTCATGCGTGTAACACCATTGACCCCGTCATCTCCATCAGCAATCTCCAATTAACCCGTTTCTGACTCCTAACAACAATCACCCAGCTCCCAGATACCCCAACCCCATCATCATCCCCGTCCCAGTCCTCTCACCGTTCAATAGACCGTGCACAACAGCTCCGCCTCCAGGATGTACTTCCCCTCCTTATACTTCTCCGACGCCTCATACGCCTTATCGTATTTCCAGCCCACCGTCTCCTTGCACTGCCGGCACATGATATCGCGCACCACGTGCCTACCCGTCGTCATGTTGCGTTCGACGGGCTCGGCTTGCATGATGTTGACGACGGCGTTGAAGAGGTAGGCTTTTCCGTGTTGGCCGCGGAAGTTCTGGAAAGGGATGTCGTGTCAGCGATATTTAGGGCGGGTGGGGATGTGGAAGGGGGGGGTTTGAGGTCGGGAGAGGGGGAAAGGGCCAGAGCGTTGTGGGGAGGAGATAGGCGAAGGGAAGGCTTACCCGACTTATGATAGCATCGTGGCTGGCGAGATGGGTCTTGCAGTTCTTGCAGCCGAAGATCTTGTCGGAGTTGAGGTAGATGTTGTATGCGAGCCCCATCCTGGCCGCCTAGGAGCGGCAGAGTGGGACAACGAGAATGAGGAGGAATTGGCGGCTTGCGAGCTTTGTCCTGAGATCTTGGCCGCTTTCAAGTATGGTTGTGTATGCACCAGGTGCTATTTCTTGCTGTGCGAGGAGAAGGATGACGATGAGCAGGGTCTCTCTCTCAGTCTTGGATAAGTCTCAAAGGATCGGTCTTTGAGATTCTGAGCGGTTGTGCTTCGAATTTGATGTACTTTGTCTCGCTCTTAAGAGACTTGGAATCGGTTAGCTATAAGGTTGCCTGTTGCTTGCTACTTAAGTGCACGAGGTCGGTTTAGCATGCGTCGTCAGCTGGGACTTGCGGTGAATAATATAGTGACTAAGAGCTTGCTGGAATCTGCCTTGGGGGCCTGAATGGTGCGGCTTCACTGCTTAAGAGTATCATGTAAGTTTTCAATGTGTAAAGTACGATCTTGTATGACTTTTGATGGTCAGGTACTTTAGGAATGGAGGGGCAAGCCCGCGAAGGAGAGATTTATGCAAGCGAGGCAAGGTCTCACATGGTTGCATAAAAGCTGGTATAAACGTCATGAAGTGATGTTATGCCTTCCCAATTTTGTATTCCAAGGTATAACGCCAAGCTCGATATTATGCCGCCTCCAGAGCCAACCCTCCACCATCTTACGTCCTCGCAATCGCTCCGCGTTCTGTGGGCACTTGAGGAGCTTGCCGCCGCCGGCCACCCGTTCAAGCTCGAAGTGCACTCCCGCGTCGCTCAGCGCGCCCCAGAGTCCCTCAAGAAGCTTTCCCCGCTAGGCAAATCTCCCATTCTTATTATACCCTCTACAGACGCCACTGGCCATGCGCCCCTAGCTCAAGCAGCCCATGGAGATGAAAATGGCGAGATCGTCCTGGGGGAAAGCAGGGTGATACTGCAATTCCTGGCAGACGAATACAGTAATGGGATATGGAAACCTTCCACGCCCGGAGACAGGCTGCGCGATACTTACTGGGCAGAATTTGCCAATGCGTCACTGGCCCCATTCCAGATGATTATGCTGATCTTTGAGATGATCCCGTCACAGTCCCCAGCCTTATTGAGGGGCCTGTTGGGGTTGATGATGCGCGGCATAGTGGGTAAGCTGAAGGGCGAGGTCGTACCGCTTTGGGAGCTCATGGAACGGGCGCTGCAGGAGAAGGAGTGGTTTGCGGGGAAGAAGATGGGGGTGGCTGATCTGAACATGAGCTGGCCGATGGATGTGTCAACGCAGCGAGGTTGGTTCGGTGTTGAAGAGGCGCGCAAGTATCCGAAGATCAAGGCATGGGTGGATCGAGTGCATGACAGGCCAGCATACAAGAAGGCGTTGGAAAGTGGAGGAATCTACGATCTGAAGACTTTCGAATGACCAGGTGAGCCTCTGGTAGGAAATCTAATGCAAACGGACTCGTCTGGGGAATAAGGTCAACGTCGGCTTGCGGTGTTCTAAGGATATCACTGGCGGGGAAAGGAGTTGCCAATGGGAGCAGCTTAGAAGGTAATATTCATATCTAGAAAGAGCAGAAATGGGATAGGAATTTAATGACTACCGCCGCTGCTGCAAAGAGTCCTGATTTTCTTCCCAGAACGTTTTGCAGTCAACGTGTCCCCTAAGTAAGTGTCAGAGTCAGCATTCCTCCTTTCAGTCAAGTCAATGCAATGAGCAGATGTGCATGCTTTGGGAGCGATACTGCTGAGACATGTTTCAAGCATCCTGAAACGCTCAGAAAGGGTAAAGAGGTGCTCAGAGATCTACTTACCAATGATCAGCCCACCACTCTTCAAAGCTATCTTCAACGTTGACATCAATCCTCTGAACCCTCTCTTCTCGTTTCAGGCCACACAAAATGCAGCTCCTAGGCGCTGTGAGTGCACCCTCGCCCATTCTGGCTGTTCGGACAGGCATGTTCTCCGCAAGGTCAGGTAACGCCAGATTGATTCCGGAACCTTGAGCATGAACGGACGCAATGCAAGCTCGCAGGCTTCCCACATACTGTTTCCAGATTCTCACTACCTCAGCAGCTTCTTGGTCTTCCCTTCTGCTCTCCATACGATCGACGCCAGTGAGCTTCATGCCTCCACCCTTTCCCGCTTGCGCTGGGCCAATCTTCATGCTCTGAGCAAGATGAGTGTCCCGTTTCCAGCGGAGCTTGCGGCCAGCGATGATGCGTGCGATCGCTCTTAGGAACGCTAGACGTAACACAAGACTACTAGTGTCGGGATTATTCGAGGATGCAGGCTCCGAATCAATAATTTTGATGGATGCAGTTAGTCGCTTGATCTCCGATGATAAGGACTGGAGCAGTGTCGCGGCGAGAAGCAAGAGTATAGATGGAGGTGGTATGTTCGATGGGGGAGACGCCTGGGAAGTCAGTCTTACGGTTGGAGTCATGCAATTAGCGTTCGGTTCTTCTGGTTTACTCTTTGGCGACAGACGAGTCTGGAAAGGTAAAGCTACTCCAGATTTGGCTTGTGAAAGCCCTTCACATTTGTCTGCCATCACACAGCTAGCATTAGGTCTACAAGGAGCTTCCGAAGGTTGATCAACGAAGTTCCCCCAGTCGTCAGCTTCGTGCTCTATCGAACTTGGAAGTATTTCGGGAGGCTCTAGGCCGTAGTTGCTTCCCTGATATCCTTTTCCATTTGCACTACCAGGCGCTGATGACTCCTCTGCTAACTCCAATAATCCTACATTAGTGGCAATTAGACGCTGTTTCTGAACGGAAATTTCGTCTTTTGGGCCCTCGAAGTCACCAAAGTCATCCTCGTCGTCGTCAGCAATGTCTGTGGCCGCTGTTTGGCTGTATGTCTGCTGCCAGGGGTTTTCTTCAAGTGCTTGCTTCTGGATGTAGCCAAATTCTCTGAGTAGATCCAATGACATCTTAATGGTCTTCAACTTGGTCGAAATCGAATCCAAGAGCACGGAATAGTAAGATATCCTCTGACGAACCGTTCTAGGCAGCTTCAAGAGACACAAGAAGCAGCTTGCCTTGAACTCTGCTCAAGACCTCTTAGACTCCAATCGACATTCATAGTCCTGGTTTAGTTGCTGGTCAGGCGTCATTCGAATGCTTGTCACAAGTCCTTGCCTGAGCCATCACTGTCAATCAAAACAGCTCGAGGCCGGCAGGCAAGCGCGCGTCACAAGGCCTGGCGCTACGACCCATTAATGCAGCCACTAGTATAATTATAACGCTTGACTGAGAGTTTTCAACCCTAAAACATGCATAGTGATTGCATTAAGGGATCATTAGGAGTATTCATCGTCAGCCAACCAAACCTACTAACTTACTTATTTAATGACCATAGCGACCCGGCCTTCGTAAGATTACGATCAGCGACTTGTATCCAGCTCAGATCTGTACATAAGGCCATGTGTGGCCACCATGCGGCTATACGTCGAGACCAGGCATGCTCAACCGTCTAGCTACGAGGCATTCCCGCTGACCTCAGACCCAGTGTCCGCTGGCAGGCGACGTTCGAGAAGAATGGCAATATATCAGACCTCAGAGCGTCTGTGAGGGATGTCTCCGGTAATAGCCCCTGTGAGAAAGGTCTACGATCGATATGCTGGAAAGTCAGAGAGACAATCTCATTAGTAGAGGGTCGGTGACTGACTATACGTAACAGGCATTCCTTTTATTTGAGAACCTTGATAAGTCCACATGGCCAAAAAAACTGTCAGACTCCAGATCAGCGTACTCTGCCCTGCGCGACCACTTTCTGAAAGACCTTGAGAACCCTGATGATCTCTCCGCTACGGATCCGTTGACGGATGATAAGACTGTAAGCTTCAACCTCCCAGCGATCGAGATACTTGTCTGACCGTCCACTAAGTCGTTGAAAGTCGCCATGGAACATCCTTCGCCAGGATGAGGAGCTCCGAGCGGAAATCTTCCAAGACGTTGAGCGATGCATGCCAGAGAACTCATACTTCCGTGAACCAGGGACTCAGGCGATGTTGTTGGACGTTCTCTTCATCTTCTGTAAGCTAAACCGAGACATCGGCTACCGTCAAGGGATGCATGAGGTTCTTGCGCCTATCCTCTGGGTGGTTTCACGAGATGCGATTGATCCCCAAAGTTTTGCGAACGCCTCTCGAAAAGAAGCGGAATCGGATGGACTGATCCTGGCATGCTTCGACCCGAAGTATGTCGAGCATGATGCTTTCACAATGTTTGGGATCATCATGCAGACTGTGAAATCTTTTTATGAAACAGGAAATCACAATCCCAGAACTGCACCAGGGCCCTTAAGCAACTCGCCAATTGTTGAACGAAGCAAGCGAATACACGAGGAATATTTGCTCAAGGTGGACCCTGAGCTCACTGAACACCTTACAGCCATCGAGGTACTTCCCCAAATATTCCTGATTCGATGGATCCGGCTTCTGTTCGGACGCGAATTCCCTCTCGACAGAGTGCTATCGCTTTGGGACTTGCTTTTCGCTGAGGATCCAGCTCTTGACCTGATCGATCTGGTATGTGTCAGCATGCTTTTACGCATTAGAGGGCAGCGTGAGTAGTCTAAGTACCTTTGGCGAAACCCGCTAAATGTCTGATATTAACAGTCCTCGAGGCGGACTACTCAGCAGCTCTGACCTTACTCTTACGCTATCCAGTCCCAGAACCACCTTACGGGCCACAAAGTTTTGTGGAGGACGCGCTGTACTTGTATCGCGATTTGAGTGAGGAAGGTGGCAAACACATAATCTCGAAACATTCAGCGGGTCGCGAGTCCATTTCCGTACACACATCTGGCTCAAGGCGAGGAAGACGCGTCGGATCTAGGCAGCAACGTGGTTCACGTAGGTCGCTCTCACCACGGATGTCGCCTTCCAGGTTTCTGCAAGAGCAAGGCGGAATTGAAGGCATCATTCAAGAGGCTGCAAGAGGGGTCTACAGCCGTGGTGAAAAGTGGGGAGTCGCAAAAGCACTCCGAGGAGCCTACGAAGGCTTGCAATCCGCAAGCAATTCGCCAAAGAGACTGGGAAGTGCGCCGCGTTGGTCGCTGGACACTGGTAGCATGACTACTGACGAAACAGCCAAGTTCACTGCCAGGATACATGCCCTTGAGCAGCGCAACATAAATCTTGCCAAGCTGCTCGAGAAGGCAATGGAAGATCTGTGGATTCAGCAGCGAGAGCTTACAAAGGCAAGGCCAGATTCGGCCACGGATGCTCTCAGTCTTGCCATTGCCAAAGTCCAATTCGTTCAAGTATACCTGGAGAATCCTACCATGCCGCTCCCTGCTGAAGAGGCTTCTGATGATCGCGTCGGTAATGCAGCAGCGCTCGATCGGACGTCTACGACGGACCATGGCTCGCCAAAAGCTCAGTCGCCAACTAGAGCGCCGATCAAGGACAGCCGAAGAAATAGCAAGATTGGAGGCCCAATTTCCCCTTTACGAACATCGCCTAATTCCTCTGATAAATCAGCCGTTGCACTTATCATTCCCTTAAACTCCATCCCAAGTCTGAATCTCCCACAAAACAGGAGCGGTGCACCAGGCTCGCCGAAAGCGCGGCCAGCGCTCGCTCAGTCATCTTTTTCTTGGATATTGGGGCAAGAGCAGCGCATCAGCGACTTCGTCGCGGCGTCGCCGTTCTCAACAGAAAAGGAACGAGCTCGGGGTAGAGCTGGATTCTTGTTCGGGAAAGAGGAAGTCGAGGACGGTAAAGAGCCATCTCCTGTACGGAAAGCGAAGAGAGGAGCCATGGACGGCAGGGAGGAGGGACCACTCGAAGAGGCGATCACGCTGGCCAACATGGCAAGTATGAAGGAAGAAACAGACGCTATCACTGTTAAGAGGTTCACGCGCTAGAGTAGGGGACCAGCATGGCGTGCCATCGACCTTGCAGGCATATGAATTGGTTCATGGCTCAGACGTTGATGATCTGTGAGTTTCCATTAATTCAGTATAAGAATCCACTTGATTTTGGGGAGTCCAATAGTGCGATCATGCTACTCACACAGCGGCTCCTGCGCGCTGCAACCATAAGCACATTAACCTCCTTTGGGTATCGTAGAAACAATCGGTTGAGATGGACCTACTCGGGTCGCCAGAAAATAAGTTAACTACTTGATACGTTTAGCCGGCTACTGTACGGTTGCTGGCCGACTTTCTGATCGGCATCCCATGAGGACACGATCACGCACATGACCCCAACGGATTGATTGGTCGACAAACGAGCTACTGTCGGCTAACCTGATCTGGTAGTTAACTTATTTTCTGGCGACCCGAGTAAGAAGATGTGTGGGCCACGAGAAATAGACCCTAGAGTAGCAACTCCGGAGCTGGCCCCCGCTACCTCCGTCTACCTAAAGTACCTTTATGGTATCTATATGCCCCACACTTCCTATGCCAATGTATCAGCGGCCATTGCTCTTGACATTCTCTGGTTGCTCGACCGCCATGCGTATGTTCTCACGGTAGTCAGACCGCCGCCGGCGCGCTTGAACTACGAGTCTGTCCATTGACTCTGTACCATCCAATTAGCCGCAGGCTCGGGAACAATACACGTGCTTGCACCCCATGCACTCATAGCAATCACGTCCCTCTGGCCGCGGAGGCCATGGTCATCAGCGTTCGTTGACTGCGCTGGACTGACCGGTCAGAGAAGCCCTGTTTGCCGCAAAGCATGCCGGATCATGACTTGCAAGATGAAGGTAAGTAACCGTCCATGCCCAAAGTGCTTGCATGGGCTTCTCCTTGGTTCCAGTCCCGTCGCAATGACCGAAAAGTCTTGTAGCATGCAAGCTAACCGGTCAAATACAGAAAAGTCCGGTCTGCAACGTTCTGTTTCGCCACAGGAGGATGCAGAGGCACCCGGCGTTTCTCTCAGCCTGCCTAAGAACAGAAGCACAGGCAGTCTGGCTGGCCCCTCATCCAATGTCGTAACAAATCCACGAATACGGTTCTCGAAGCATGATGCTTCTCTAAGAGAACTGGAAAATGGGGCTTTGTCATCCTTCATACCAGAGCAAGAGCTCGCCGTGGGGCCTTCGGGCTTGCGCCGAATTCGACAACAACCTCTATCCCGAGTGGTCACTCAACCCCCGTCTCCAGAGTCCTCATTCTCCCTCCCACAAAGATCAGCCTCTATGTCTTTAAACTCGTCAATCTACCTCCGAGGTACGCCAGGCTCGTTCACCCCTGGGGGGTCTTCATCGCCAACTCTCAAATTTGCCGAGGATCTGTCTCGCTTCCCTTCAGAATCGCTTCATTCGTTCTCATTCGCTCAGCAATCCGAGGATGTACTCCATAGTCGGCAGAATCTTTTGAGAAGATCTATAGACTTCATGCGGGACAAACTTGGACGGACGAACACTCACCCCGGTCTTATGACCGCGCAAGCAAAAGTCAGTGGAGACGCCGAAATACAAAGTATGATGGATCTCCTGGCACAAGCAAACATGCTCGGGCATGATGTCGATAGTGATCACAATTCTCGCACACTCCACGGGCCTCTCACTGGTCCAGCATATTTTGACCAAGGTAACATCTTCGAAAAGGCCTTTGTTCCGCGACCGAAAAGTCCAGACCCTCCACAACAAGCCACGAGGACTGTAGGCACGCGGCATAACAATAACAATCTTTCTGCCGAAAATACAAAACCGCCTGTGGCTGGCAATGTTCCTTCGCCCACAATCCGTCCAGCAGCAACACATGATTCAGATATCGCCGAGGGACGATCTACTTTAAAACGAACGCTTACCGATCTGTCATTATTGAGCCTACAGACGAAGCTTGGCGAGGCCATGGCTCGACCGTATGCTTCAACAGAGAATACAGCCGAGGGACCGGTACTCTCTCCGATACTCCTTGGAAAGTCACTGAATGCGAGCGCACATCTACCCTCTGTAGTACACGGCAACAAAAGCAGATGGGCACCCCCTTCGCAGGCCATCTTCACCACAGAAGTTCATTCGCCGTGGACCATCCTAGCTGCCAATGACCTAGCCTGTCTTGTTTTCGGTGTAACCAAGGCTGAGGTCAAAAAGCTCGGTATACTTGAACTTGTCAAGGAGGACGAAAGAGCGTGGCTTGAGGAGAAGCTTAGCCATCCTTCATCGATTCCGTCAGCACAGACACGTCAAGCCAGAAGAAACAGCCAAAATCTCACGCCGAGATCAACAAGTCCTTTGACTTCTGGCAACGGTGTTACCGCGAAGCTTCTCAGTAAGCCGTCCTCCCGCCAAATTGCAAGCCAGAAGAATGCCAAAAAGGGCGCCAGCGACGCAAAAGCGCGTATCAATGGTACATCGAGTCAAGTGGCAGCGAATTCAGGAGGCGTCTTGCTCTGCGGAGACGTCATACCAATACAGAAGCGCAATGGGGCTACCGGATCTGCTAGTTTGTGGGTCAAAGAGAAAAAAGGTGGCCTAATATGGGTTCTTGAGGAGATCGCGGAGGACACCACCGTGCTCAATCTCGATAACAAGGCACGTGTAATTGGGTCTAGTGGACCAACGGAACTCATATGGGGAGATTCAGCGACTACAGTGGGCATAGATGCTCGGGAACTTGTCCCTCAGATACCAATATCGGACGAGTCAAATGGGAGAATTGTCAATTTTCAACAGATAAGGGAGAACAGGTATTATACTGTGCGCCATGCGGACGGTGCTAATATTCCCACATCGATATCTCCAGGAATTGAGTCGGGAAGTCTACGAGTATCAAGTTTCCCACATATTGCTGGCATCATCGTTCTTTCATCTGGCAATCTTCGAATATCGAGTTCGAACTCCGTCTTCTGTGCGGCTTTGTTTGGTCAAACCAACCCTAATGGATTGACTATCAACGACCTTATACCTCGATTTGATAAGATCTTGGAGATCCTTATGGAAGATGAAAGCGTTGTTTTACAGGATGGAATTGTGGTCCCGGAGCATAGCTTTCGGAAAGCAAGCGCACTTCTAGCGTTACGAGAAGGAACTACAAACGCCGCGACTATTTTCTTGCATTCGCCGGGTCTTGCAGCTAGGCACCGTGACGGCTCCGATGTCAATATTGATGTGCAGATGCGTGTTGTCAGAAGTGAACGGGCTGATGTTGAAGGCTCGGTGGCAGACGAGAAAAGTGAAAGCTTGAGCGAATCGGCAAGTGATATGAGTATTCTCGAACCGTCATCTGAGATAGTCTATGCCTTGTGGATCACCTACTCACGCCAGCTGCACGCAGCCTTACGGCCAGAGGGATCATCAACTCCACTGTTTTCCACGTCCGGCACTCCTCACCACGTATCACCCGGTCAGACAAGCGGGGCCGTCTCTCCCCAGCAGATAGACTCAGATGATAATAAAACCAGCCTCTCACCTTCATCCATCATGAGACAAGAGATCGAAGAAGCAGCATCACAACCAATATCAGAGAGTCCCTCGAAACAGCCACCACTAGACGTGAGACCTGTCTCTCTAACAGTCCTTCCAAAAGACCGACTTGAGAAGAAAAAGATCTCACACTTCGTTCTTCTCGAGGATTTGGGCCAAGGTGCCTACGGCTCTGTCAAATTAGCAAGATATTCCAAAGGAAGCAGCGGTAAAGTTGTTCTCAAGTACGTAACTAAACGACGTATCCTTGTGGACACCTGGACGCGCGATCGCCGGCTTGGAACAGTGCCACTGGAGATCCATGTCCTTGACTATCTGCGGAGAGACGGCCTACGCCATCCCAATATAGTAGAGATGATTGACTTCTTCGAAGATGATACGAACTACTACATCGAGATGGTACCTCACGGGCTTCCCGGCATGGATCTCTTCGACTATATCGAGATGCGGTCCAATATAGATGAATCGGAGTGTCGAAACATATTCTCGCAAGTTGTTGCTGCTCTACACCATCTTCATACCAAAGCATTGGTGGTTCATCGAGACATCAAGGACGAGAATATCGTTTTGGATGGCGAAAATAGAGTCAAGCTGATCGACTTTGGCAGCGCAGCTTATATTAAGAACGGGCCATTTGATGTTTTCGTAGGGACGATCGGTAAGTTTGACAGTCGTGTTGGTCCGAGACATGTTAGCTGATCACAAGTCTTAACTGTAGACTATGCAGCGCCCGAAGTGCTGCAAGGTAAATCCTACCGTGGCAGAGAACAGGATGTGTGGGCGCTCGGTATCCTGCTGTACACTCTCGTATACAAAGAAAACCCCTTTTACAGCGTCGACGAAATCATGGACCACGAGCTCCGCATTCCGTGGATTATGAGTGACGCGTCCATCGATCTGATCAAAGCCATGCTCAATCGGGACGTCGACCAACGGTACACGATCACGCAGGTTATGGAGCATCCGTGGTGCCGCACAAGTAATCACGAAACCTAAGCTGATCCTTCAAGCTTTCGATCGGCCCCGTCGAGCAGACGACTTGAAGTTGCTCCAACAGCTATGTGTACTGGTGCCCGTCATGACAAGTTGCCATCACATATTTTTCAGCTGTAGAGACAGACACCATCTGCTTCCTACTCCCAACAAATCTCAGGCTTTGCCATTACAGCTTTTCACGCACTTTGCGATTTTGGTCAAGCATCCCCGGGCTGCGCGCCCATTTCTTGGAAAAATCTCGCTGCCAGTCAGTACTTTCGCCTAGCATACAAGTATTTGCGCTTTGATGTACATATACTATTTCTGTCCATGATGATATCCAATGACACATGGGAGGTAGATTTAGACTAGAGTGGTGGGCCTTCGCTCACGGAGGCTACATCAGACAAGTATCAGCTATTGGATACAATGAGATAGCAAGTAATCTGTGAAAGGCTATGTGTGTTAAGTTATTTTGGACAATACTGGTCTCAAGAGGGATATAAAGACCCATTTGCAGCCACACTTGTCTTCCAGTATTGTGATGCGAGCCTCAGGGGTAAGTACGCCACCATGGGACAGAAATAGGATTTCACGCTAACGCTTTTAGGCAATAAGAGTAGCGCGAAACATGAAACACCTCTCACTTTTCTGTCTTGTTTCAACAGAATCAACAACTCAGACATTCAACGGGTCACATCGGGAAAGGAGATTTGGCAACTTCGAAGACAATCTGTTACTGATCGCACAGGGTGGGCTGCAAGGCAGGCATTGTCAGGGCATCAGCAAGGCCGGATGGGGCTGTGAGCGTCCTTTGTGGTGATTTGCAGCAACGGGACCTCACTTTTCCCTTGCAGCAATCGCGATTCAGCCAAAGACTTGGGTAGGTCCATCCATCAGTCAGCAGACTAGGCTGCTGAAGCACCATCTACCATGGTGTGGACATATGTTGGATGAGTGAGAGCATCAGCCAAGTTTGACCAGACCACCATTATCCAGATGGTTGCAGCAGTCGAGCAGCATCGAGCCTAGGGGCAAACCTATCAGGACATCCTCTCTAGGATTGGGCCTCGGTGGCGCCAGCTTGCAAGCTGCAGGTCGGCTTTGGGATGCATTCCAGATGGGCAAGGATGCTCAGCATTCGTTCATTCTTGGCGGCTAATCTTAGACGGACTATGATTGGTTTGCCGCCTTTCTCAGAGCGCTGGATGCTGACCAGGGGGTGTCTCTAGTGGTGTCCTCCGACAGTCCGACTCCAACAGCCTCTCCTCGCTATGCGCTCTCTTTGAAACCGCACGCCGAACCTAACCTCGCTCGAAAAGGCTCTGCTGCTCAATCTTTTCTACGACTCTCCTACTAACTCGGCAATCCGACAACAAGTTGAGTGAGAGAGACGATTGCCCTTAGCGGATGGAAATTGAATTGCTCGTCGAAGCAGACTTGTCTTGAAGCACTGGCCCGATTCGACACTAAGCGCCCAGAGGTCTTGAAGACGGCAGTGGGAGATCCAGGAGAAGGGCTTCCGCGAAACTTGGAGGGTGTCTACTCTCACAAGAACGCCTCCAATCACATCTAGAAGAACAAGGGCCACGGCCAGCGGCTCTCAGGGTAAGTGACCAGTGTGATCTCGTAATTGAGCATGCAACCATCCATGAATTAGCACATTCCCATGACCTACACCCCTTGCGCCCGTCATTCATTACTCGGGCTCTCCACTCCTATACTGTGCGGCTTTGTACAACGGGCAGGATGGGCTCGACGATGCTGCTCCATGCTGACTTTGTGGACACAGAACGTCTCTACCCATCGATTGCATATTCCGATAGAGTCAGGGACTACACCAATGATTGCCTTGCTAGAGAAACTTCTTCTTTGGCGATAGCCTCTCCGTCGGTGCAGCAGTCGTCCTCGTGGGCAAAAGGTTCGCCAAAAGGACTGCGAGAGTCGAGGATGCCGGCAACAACAGGTTCTGGATCGCTGCTAGCTTCATTACCATCGTTCATGTCAGTGTTTGGGAACGGTGCCAATACGCAAGAAGCCACAGAGCTTGACGGCGCGACAGCCCCGAACAAGGTTGCAAACATCAACAAGCGGCCGTTACCCAACAACCATTGCTCTTCACATACATTGAGAAGGGATTCTGCATCCACTTTCGAGTCCACGGATTCTTCACCTACGACTACCATTTCGACCATGGACTCTTCACTGACAGAACCTTCGCCCAGTTCATCGCCAGAATCACCACAGTCAGCGGCTCCCCTTTCTAAATTCGGGCCTACGTTCGGGACAGCAAAGCAATCCGGTATACAAGGAATGGACCAGGCTAATCGGCCTTCAACCGCTTTTGCTAGTCTTCCTGGGCTCAATCGTGGAGATTCGCCGAATAAGAAAATGCGCAACATGAAAAATTTATCTGTCAATACCTCTGCTTCAAGTCGTGGATCGCAACAGACGACCACCTCTTCTACTTTCCAACCGAACACATCAACTACTGCTAAAGCTCATGCATTCTCCGCTCCGCCAACCCCTGCTTTCATCGTCCCACCAAAACCACCCAGGAGAAGACCCAGTAATCTTGGTCTCAAGATATCCACAGTTGACGACAACATTTCGAGCCCAACTTCTCACCCAATGTCGGCCATAGTCCCGCCAACTCCTTTCATGAACCCGCAATTCCGCACGCTGGATTACCTACAGTCCTCCACAACAACACCCATGATTTCTTCGCCTACCGTTGCTCCCGAAGGTGGGATGAGACTACCTCCTTTTGGCGGCTCTTCGAATGGCGATCGGCTAGGGCGGCCACGGCCGCCTTTGAGCATGTCACATCGATCTCATGAAAACAATCACGGTTCTCCAATCACAAGGCAGACATTGGACCATGTGCAAGAGGAGAATGACTATGAACTACCTCTCTCGCGTGAAGCCAAATCACCAGCTTATCCTCAGGGCCCAGTCTGTATCTACGACCCTCTTGTGTATCTATATCTGGAGCCTACCGATAGCGAAGCTTCACATTTTGATGTGGTATTGAACGTTGCGCGCGAAGTGAAGAACCCCTTCACGGCCGCAGTCGATACAGCTGTAGGGCCCGAAGTTGCGGATGCAGCTGTACAGGTGGAACTCAGCAACGGAGATGTACACAGATTGGAGCGTGAAAGCCTCTCGGAACCTCAAACGGCGATCTCGGACAAATCATTCAGCTCCGCTTTCGAGACTCAGCCAGAGGATGTTGCACGTACGACACCGGGTACACCCAAGACGATTAAATCTCCTGAGTACATTCACATTCTTTGGGATCACAATACGAACGTAGTAGACGACCTGTTACGACTGTGTGAACTTATCGATGACCGATGCCAGAAAGGAATGAAGGTGCTTGTTCATTGCCAGTGTGGTGTCAGTCGATCGGCCAGTTTGGTGGTGGCGTACGGCCTCTACAAGAACCCATCGCTGACTGTGCAAGAAGCATACGACGCCGTCAAGAGTCGTAGTAAATGGATAGGTCCGAACATGAACCTTATCTACCAATTGTCGGAGTTCAAGTCGAAGCTACCGAAGTCTTTAGCGCCAGGCCAGGCGTCGTGGCATTCGTGGCGGGATTCAGGACGCTCGAATCCGAACGCCAAAAGTCCAGATCTGAGAGTGGCCATGCCATCGTCCAATTCGATCAACGACGCGCAGCCTGGACAGCTGTCTGCTCCGTTTAGGAAAGATCTAGACCTCACCCCAGCCCGCGCTAATTCGTTCAGTCCAATGACTTCTGCTCTTCCCGAGTTGAAGAGCACCGCTGGTGATATCACACCAGGTCCCTCATCAGCTCCGCCAGATATGCAATGGTCTCCGGGTGGGGCACCGTCGGACAGGGCAGCCGTGCAGGAGAAAGATCCTTTCGACAACGCTATCCCCGAGAATGCTGAGGAGAAGGAGCAAGTCAGGAAGTGGACGTTGCATTCCGTGCAAATGGAAGTCGATACCACCACGGCCCCTCTGTCTGGCCCTGCCAGCACTGAAGCCAATTCAAATCCCAAGGCAGCTCCCCTTTCCCTCAGAACCAACAGCGACTTCAACCTTCTCCCGCCACCGACCCCCTCGACTACCACGCCCCTCACACCGTCCCTTCCTGCAGGTTTCTCCAGTCTCTCCGCCCGCCGGGCCGCAGCACCTCGCCAGCTCCCCTTTCGTTTCGAACCTCCGCGCTCCACGCCTACCCTCATAGCCACCGGCTTCCGTGCTGATCTCCCTATGAGCGACGAACCACCTCTCACTCCGTCCCTCCTCTCCCCTCGCGCTGCGGAGTTCACGACTAGTCCATTCCACCGCACCGCAGCCGGGGATCTTGCGGGCTCTTCGATCGCGGAGCAGCAGGCTGTGACGAGTCCGAAGCCGCAAGACGAGGATCCGAGGAGCCCGGCCGAGAGGGGCGGAGCGCCTATTGTGAGGAGTATCTTCGACGTGCTCTGAGTCTGCATTGGGCAATCATCTTACATCATACAGCATATTTTAGACATGCGATATGTCTATGCCTGGACGGTTACTATGAATTGGCTAGAGACGAGACTTGGGAAAGGTCCGAAGATCTTGGACTGGACGACTACAAGAGATGGGTAATTGGTACAACTTGATAATGTTCGTTCTGGACATAGAGTGTCCTATTGAAGATGTCTTACCTGGATGGATCTTTCTAGAGAAATTACTTGGTTCGACACATCATCGGTACACCTTATCCCAGACCCACCATATTCAAGCAGCATCCACTACATAATTTTAGCATTGCTTATTCTTCCAGCATCAATAGCCAGCATCAATAGCACTACTGACGGTGCAATCACACTACGAGCGGGAGTAACGGCGTTCTTCAATTTCTAGGAGTACCACTCCCGGACCTTACGCATGTATGAACGGCGGTACACATGGATGGATGATCTGTGCATGGAGCCTTACATGGATAATGGTATGACTCGCTGGGACTGCCGGCGAGGAGGGATTATGCGTGTACATAGCGTAGCCCTGAAGTCAATGGAAGACAGTCTATTCCTCATCCTGTGCTACAGTCGGTATGGTTTCGGTCTGAAAACTTGTTTCTGCCCCAGCGGAGCTTGCTTCATAGCTCTGTTCTCGGTCATGCCTTGAGCTCTTTGAATTTGCTCTCACCCAACGATCCTGCGTCCAGGTACCCATAGTCCTACCCCAACCTTCCCAATTTCCACCAACCATTACCTTGTTCTGCTAGATTGTCATTCCGACCCTCTATTCGTCTCCACTGTGTTCATGATAACAACATTGCGTCGGCTGTCCTCGAGACGCAAAGACGAGGGCCAGACTACACACTGCTCCTACGCCCACGGGAATGAGTCCGTCAAACTCAGAGACTCGGTCAGGTAGATCATACATCCAGTCACAGTGCATATACCCGAGGCGCAATTGAGCCTAGGCAGTTATGTATTGTTGTATTTGTCTTATGGTGTCTAAATTTCTGTCGTAAGACTCGTGTTTCGCGTTCTTGAGACAGGATAAATGGGACATCACGTGATGGTAGCCATCAAGCTGGCTAGCTCCTGTTGGGCACTAGTTGGTACGGTTAAGCGAAAGCCTCACCTTTCTCAACATTTTTGAGATCACTCAATGATATACATCATATAAAGGTGGCAGTTGGTATAAGCATCATAAAAAGGCTCATACACAAACATTCTGATCGTAGCAGATATGTCTACGGACAGACAGGCTTATGTAGTCTCTTTCTGAAATCTGGATTTGCCTTGAGGAACCATGTCATTGTTCAAAGAGAAGACGATAGTGCTGCCTGCATCTGCTGGTAATTTATCCCTTCCATATTTCATATCTCGAAGGGGACCTCGAACATCCACGCATTTCTCGCAAAGACTTCTTAGTAACCCGTGGTTTTCAATACAGATTTCCATGGTGTGTTATAATTTCAAGATATATCGAACTGCGCAGGACTAACGATCGATTTTCCTCTGAGGCAGTGCACCTCAGAGATGGGCCCATGATGAAACTCGTCGTCCCTACGATTCGGGATGGAGGAGTCGATTGTTGTGTCGTCGTACGTCGCCTCGATGATCAACTCCCTGAAGACTGACCTCGCCATGCTACATATGTCTCCCGAGACAGAATGCTTGACTGAGAAAGAATTCAATAGATGCCCAACCTGGTGCCTCCAGTCACCTCTGTCAAACAGGCCTTGATTTACCGCAGCCAGCTCCAAGCCATAGAGCCCAACGTGGAGTTTCTGATGACTCTGTACCTGCACGAGTCCATGACTGCAGAAACCATAATCGAAGCCAAACGCGCAGGCATCACAGGAGTGAAAAGCTATCCCGCCGGCGTGACGACCAACAGCTCCTCCGGCGTCGTGGACTACACATTCTACTACCCAATCTTCAAGCAGATGGAACAAGAGGACATGGTGCTCAATCTCCACGGCGAGTGCCCTTCCAAGGGTGACGTGACGATCTGGAATGCAGAATCGGAATTCCTGCCCATTTTAGCCACACTCTTTCGGGCTTTCCCACGGCTTAGGATTTGTCTCGAGCATATTACCACCGCGGAGGCCGTGGAAACTGTGAAGAACCTTGGAGACCGCGTAGCCGCTACCATAACAGCCCATCATCTCCATCTGATCGTCGACGACTGGGCAGGAGAACCCATGAACTACTGCAAACCTGTGGCTAAGACATCCGCTGACAGGACGGCTCTACTCCATGCTGCAACTTCGGGGAATCCAAAGTTCTTCTTCGGCTCGGACAGCGCTCCCCATCCTGTTACTTCAAAACACGGTAAAGTTAAAGCTGCTGCAGGAATTTTCTCCCAGCCCTATTCCACTTCGTCGGTTTTTGAGGCGCTGAAGATCGCAGTCGAGAATGGAATACTAAAAGATGAAGATGTCACATTGGAGAAATTCAAGGGGTTCATGAGCGGATATGGCCGAGCATTTTACGGGCTAGAGAAATCAAGTAATGCACGAATTGAACTGAGCGAAGGCACGGAGAAAATCATGGATATCCTACAGAATGCCGACGGAAGCCTGCAAGTCGTGCCATTTCGGAGAGGAGAGAAAACAAGGACTCTGAGCTGGCTCCCGTGAAAAGCCAAAGGTATGCCATAGCGCTTGCAAGCACCAAGTGGCACGATCAACATCATCGGTAGAATAGGCGCTGCCAGGCCCTCCGTCTAGCACCTACTTCGTACAAGCCACTGCATCACCATACTTTAGCTTAGCAACGTCCCTGCTTGAGCACCGACAAGAGAGCAGCCGTGTCGCGCGTATCAATGAGAGTGCATACAATGTAAAAGCGCTCGAGTCCACACCGTTCCTGGCTCGCACGTTACGGCTCGAGCCGCCGAATCATGATTGCAATATCACTCAGGAGTCAGACGACCGCTTTGCTGCGAATTTGTTGGTTCTTCTCAAGAGGCAAGCGCAAGATCAATGACTTATAACAGTATCGAGGAACCTGTTCTACGGGGGTATACACTCTCGATTGTGGCTCGTTGGCTGTCGAAGACCTGCATGACATTCTCTCCATAATTGGATGCGAGGAACCGAGGACGGTGCCAGCCATCAGAATCTAGCAAATGCAGCTATATTGACAACCTGCAGATCGAGGTCGTACGATTATGAAAAAACTGGGGTGAGAGATTTTCTAAATCGTGCACAGTTTCTTGCGCGTTGATAGTACCTATGCATGTGCCGGCAGGGCGTACTTTGCAGGCTGCACATACGCTGGGCACTCTCTAGAATTTCTTGAGGGAACGATGACGATGGACTGATCGACCAGTGATGGCAAATAGCCGAGGAGGCAAACAGCATATTGTGTGCTTCGACAAAGCACCCATACAGGGCTCTCGAGGAGAAGGGCTCTCTTGCTAATCATCAGGTCCTTGCCCCCAAGACAGAGCGCACCCATTCCTGCCACCACGTAGGAAAACCAACCGGACGGTCCCCAAGCCCCTACCCCGTCATATTCAACACCCTCCCGTCCACACTCTCATACAGCAGCTCCACACTCCCAGCATCCAGATACCTCGTCCCATGAACCACCAGCACATCCGGCCACCTCGCCCTCCTCGGCGCCCTCACATATGCCCTCCCCTTCGCCCCCATCACCACCCCCCTCCTCCCCGGCCTCCGCGCCCCCAGCGACACCACCCTCTCCCCCGCCCCCTTCGCAAACCAGCGCCCCCCGCCCAACACCAGCCCCACCATCCCCTCCGCACTCAACCACTTCGCCTCCCCCTCCCCCGGCGGCAGCGCCGTCGGCATCCGCACGTAACTCGCCCCATAAGCCCTCTGCTCCGCCGTCCCCTCGTAGCTCCACCCCCCCGGCCCCGCCCGCGTCCGGATCGGCGTCCCGGAGCAGCCGCGGATGTCGCCCCGCGTGCCCCACACGGCGGCGATGTCGAGGGGTGCGAGGGCCGAGAAGGTGGTGCGCGAGGGGTTGAAGGCGTTGGCGTAGACGAGGAAGGGAACGGGGAGGGCGCGACAGCAGATGCCGAGAGGGAGGTCGGTGCAGATCTGGGCGACTTCGGTGGCGATGCCGTTGGTGAGGGTTATTGTTACGGCTGTGGTGGGTGGGAGGGTGGTGAGGAGGAGGGGGAGAAGGTGAGGGATGCGGGAGGGGAGCATTAGGACGGTGGGCTCGTCAGTGAGCTGTAAGGCATTTGCAGGTTGGGGATTTGGAATGGAGAAATAGACTGCTTTGCCGTCTACGCCTGCAATGACGTCCGGATACTGGTTATTGGGAGGACTTACTGTAGGTGATACAAGTCCGAGCTCACAGCCATGCGATTGCCTGCTGCAGCTCCTATCGTGGAGGCGAGTGAATTTTACCGCCTGAAGACATAATGTACATGCAACAAAAACATGCCGCTACATTGGCGATACACGACATGGTCATCATTCACTCCAATTTCCCAACAAAATCGCAGCCTTGAGCCAGGCCGCGCACCTGCAATACAGTACAAAGCAGTGACAAGTCTTCCCTACTTTTTCCTAGCCGCATGTCGTGTAACACATACAAGCGCTCCGAAACGTCAATCCCACGTCTCGCGGCTCGAGCCGAACGTTGACGTGTGTGACAGCAAGGGACGGGTCGCAAGACGCGGACTCCCGTTCCGAGGTCACGGACCTGCTTATGCTTTGATGCGTTAGAAGGCCATGTTACTCTGGAGCCATGCCGGGATGTTGTCGGTACTTGAGGGGCGAAAGGATGACATTTCCATGATGTATGGCACTGAAACAGCTGCCTCTGCTGAAGAACCCTGTGCTGAAATGATGCATTGTTCTTTAGGCCGCCGTTTCAGTCTGGCGACTTCATCTGTACTGTGATTCCATCTCCTCGATCGGGTCGACCTTTGATCTTGTATACAGCGCCTGCAACCAGGTCTTTGGCGACAATTTCCCTGGTCCGACCCAGGCTTTCAATGGCAGATATACGATCCAGAGTGGCCTGTAGATGCTCTTCAAAGCCTTCCTCGTTGCAGATTTCTCGAAAAGCATTCATCATTGGCACAGAATCTGCGCGGACCATCGCCTGGGCATCGATTGTGAAAATGTTGATATGGTCATAGTCTTTGATGAAGTCGGCTCTTGTCATGATCTGCCGTGCTCTATGAAGTGGGATCTGTGGAAGCAGGTAGCTGTCTCCTGGGTGCAATTCTGCTCCCACCTCTCGTTCTTGATCAACCAGAGCTTTGGCCAGGACCATCGCCGCTGATGCGTACTTCTGTTGATCCATGACATCGTCGTCCATCTCCTCGCCCAGAATCCAGCATTTGTTCAAGAACCAGGTTTTCTCAACTTGGCAGATCTTGTCGGCTGCTCGGATCATGTCTGGGGATCTCGCAACTTGATTGAGGTAGGATAGCCTGCCGCCAATTCGATCATAAACCTTTTCCAGGATGCCCATCGGGGGATTTTCTCCCTTGAACTTCTCTCGGTAAGTGGCTAATGCTGCAATTGCTTGATTTTTTGGTAAGTCCAGGACTGGTCTGTTGAATATTGTAAAGTCAGCATCGCCTCCTCTCATGGAACAAGTAAATTCCATTCCTACAAGAGGACAAAAAGCCATGTATGCTGAGGGAGAATCGCGTAATTTGAGCCAGTGCGCCGTGCACGAGGTAGGAATAGATTTAGGTATACCTACAGGACTTCCATTCTTGTTGCATATTGCTTGAGACGTTCGTAGACCCAATAGTCATCACTGTTGAGTACCACAGTGACTAGATTACTGGCGGCCCATTGTTCGGCGCGTTGCTGAACAAGCTCCAGAAGGTCCTGGCCGTCTTCGTCGTCCCTGAGCAGATGTGTACTGTTGATGATTAAAACTAGCGGACCACCACCGGTGTTTCGACGCTTCAGAGCTATTTTCTCGAGCTTGTTGAAGGCTCGCTCAATATCCAAAAGAGCTGTAGTATCTCGTGGCCCTCTGATACTGAATAAGCTGCCAATATAATCCTCGTGAAATTCATAGTCCAGTGCTTTACCCAATCGAATGCGAAATATTTCGAGGTCAGCATGGGCTTCCAGCATCGATATGCCTTCGCCGTTGACCTTCTGCATCGCATCTAGTAGCATCGACGATTTGCCTGTTCCTTTCTCCCCAATAAGAAGGTGGTAGTGACCGCGATGGGTGCCATTCAAGATGCGATCGATCTTTTCTTGCTCATTCCGACGGATCCAGGACCCATCGTCCTCCACAAGAACAGTGGTAGGCGTTCGGTCAGTGGATTGCCTTGCTAATTCTAGCATGGGGTCTCCTGGCTCAAATGCATTTTGCATCTTTTGGAGGACCAGATACTTGTAGTAGCGATGGTAGCCATAACCGGCCAAGCCAAGCACAGTGAGAGAAACAATGGTCGTTGCTGCGCTCTCAAACATCTTAAAGAAGGTCTCACTGGCTCTGATTCTTTGCAACCTCGATTCCTCCCGGGTGACCTTTGTTTCCTTCTCATTATCTTGACTTTGCTGGCTCAGCTGCCCTGGCATCGAGGGTCCACCGAAGCCATTTACATAACAGCGCTTGAATAGCGCAGTATGTGCTCGGGTTGCAGCCTGTCTGCCCAGGGCGTCCCTCACAGTCCTTACAGCCGGAAAGAATGACATGGCTTGTCAATCGTATTCCGCATACAAGATTATGTCAAGGCACTCAATGCTCCGGTCTATGAACCGGCTTTGTACTTATTCGGTGCATTCTACTAAAGATCCTGGTCCGAAGCCTTTATCCTCCACGTGAAAAGGGGTGTTTTTTTAATTCCTCCAGACCTAGGTAGTCTTCAGGAAAAGCGAGGGACAAGAGAACTCGAGGTATAAGAAGCAGCGAATGAGACATTCAAAGGGGGAACCAGCTTGTACTTCGACGAGAAGAAGTCAAACCTTAAAGTGAACAACAACTACAGAACGATTGTCACCAAACATGAACGGGTGAAGGACATGAGGGTCACTGCTAACACCTTTTACTGATAAGAGAGTGAAAAGACTCAAGTAAGCCTAGTACTTCGTAGAGAAGCAAGTCTGGTTTCTGTAGCGCTGGTTAGCCATTGCTCTGACCAATCAGATGTTGCTTGGCAGGAACGTCATAAACATAACAAAAACTAGCACGCGTCTTGAACTGCTATCCTGCAAACCTTGTCGCGATTACTACCCTACACAATACTGCCACCGCTGAAGCGAAGACCAGAATCGGCTCGATTGCTATCATCGGATTCCGCGATCATGGCAAGAACAAAGCGAACTGGTCTCCCGTCACTCAACAGGGGGCCGATAAACCAACAATTAGAAGTTAGGCCCGCAGAACAATCACCAGATTCCAAGATTCCGACTGTGCTTCGTTTTCCCTTGGTCACCGTCTTCAGCTTGGGCATCTCCTTGGCTCTACGATCTATCTCCTCGCCATTCTCCACGGGCGATCTTGGGAATGTGACCACGCAGCGTGACGACTGGGTTGAGATTGCCGGTTTCGTTGGGTGGAGGATCGCAGACCTCGCACTGGCGTGGTGGTCAAATTACGATGGTATGAGCAGAGAACGCCTCGTAATAGATGCTTGGCTAACGTCTTCCTTAGCTTGGGATGCTGGATCATTAACGTTTCTGGCCCATCTACCATACTATTATCTACTAGTACTCTGCTATGGCATCCGCCCGACGACGATAATGAACTCGCTGGGGATTGATGTGGCTGCATCGGCCGTTCCATTCTATTTCTTCCGACAACTATCTCCAGCCAACAGCAGCCATGCGCCCAAGTCCGCTGTCGCGAATCGGCCGGTGGTCAAGGATAAGGGGGTGCAAATCTTCACAGCTCTCGCGGCAGCTGGGGTATACAGCCTCATAATATATGGAAGTTTTAGATCTTGGTTGCCAGTATTCTTGATCACGCATTTCGAAGGATTGAGGGATCTAGAAGGCATTCATGAAGCAGTCTTCGGCGTCATTGTCCTTGGCTGTATCTTCAACGGAATTGCGGCCATGTCATTCATCTTTACCCCATCAATGGCTGCTAAACCGGACACCCACGATGCTAAGAACGCCGCGTTCAACCCAGCAACCGCAAGCTTCGGAGAGACTGTCAGCTACAATATTTGGGGCCACTCTAAGCGGACAAGAACTTTGGCCAAGAGAACGTTAGCTGTGATTGTAGCGAGTGGAGGACACACGTTGTTACAGACTTACTTTGTGCTTGAGGGTGCCGAGGCGACCGGAGCTGCAGGCTGGGCTACGATGTGGGCCTCAGCCGCTGCTGTGACGGGCATGCTGTATTGGTGGATCGGAAATGCCGAAGGGGTTAGCAACTGAATGTACGATCGAGCCATGGCATATGTATCAACTGTCGAGGTTGCGGCTATTTCATTTTCGAATGGTGTTGCGAATTTCGGCTGCTGGATATACCACAAAGCGCAATATTCTCGGATGACTTGTCTGTCCTCTAGCAGCAGTGGCTTCGGGGCATATGGTTCGGACTCTCGATTCTAGGGTATCTCTGTTTCATTCCGTAGGTATTAGGCGAATCGAAGCCATCGAGACTTTAACAATATCAATCAATCAATTCTGCCTTGGCTTTACAATGCCATCATGGACAATGTAATACACAATCGTACTGTCGTCATTAACAACCGCTATCAGGACTCTTTTCTCCCTTGATTTCCTCATCCACGAAGCTCTTTCTTCCCCTCCATTTCGCTCTCCAGCCCAATGCTCGCTTGGAGGCACCTCTCCAATCCCATCGAACACCTCTGCGAACTTCCGCAAACTCCACTTCTCCCTGACATGGGTCGGCAGCACCCACTCCCTTTCCACAGGCACATTCTTTTCCTCGATACCTTGCTTCAGCATCTCGACTTGCTCATCGGGGTGGATGTAGACATGACGTGGAGCTACGCCAGAGATCATGGGGCGGGGAAGGAGACGGTTCGTCGAAGCATTCGAGTCCGTATGAACCGTTAATGAGCTCCATTCGTGCTGGTATCTGAGGTCATGTTGGACTTGAAGAGCAAGATTCATGTAATGAGAGCTGTGAGAGGAGTGCTGGGTATTGGATTGGATGAAGCTGGTCAAGGCAGATGGTTCACAATTCGGAGCTGTGGCTGTCGTTGCCATCGTGTACAATACTCCCGTATCGAGGCAGGGTTGTAACGTTGTTCGATGACTCGATAAGTTGTTCCTAGGTGCCTCAAATGACTTACTCTGGCCGAAGCGGCTCCCAACTTGAAAGGAGCTTCAATTGCTGATCGAGCTAGAGTAAAAGCGAGCTTATGTATTCCGTGTGTGCCTGTTCATTAGGGTTCCATGAGCTACCTTTGCACAATCACTAACCTGTTCCTCGCCGTCGAAAATCTACGGATTTTAGCCGCGGCTCATCCCAAAGCTTACTTTAGTGTAGCTCTAGCGGGGGACAAGATCTAAAGTACGCCAATATAAGCACAGACCAACGCAGTCCCCCAATTTACGGCCCTCGCGGCTTTTGTCTCAAAAATCCGCTCGCTGTTGGACGATTGCGCGCAGACTTCATCCATACCCCCATTTACTAATGAAGTGTTCATTCGAGTTGAATCTACCGACACTCTTTCTTCCCTTCACCCAGCAGCCAAAGGGCTCGTTGAGCTCTTTGCCTCCTATTCTTATCAAGCAAATCTTGATATAACTGTCAGACTGCTAGCGCATAAACCCGTCAAACACTTGGACCAGCCTTCATCTATCCCCGCGGACGGGAGCTGCTATATTCTAAGCCGACTTCGTTCATCGGCTCTCTCTTGACATCATATACATCCACTTTCCAGCCCTCGTAAGTAACCCAGGCCTGCTGAACCAACGGCAAATCTTGTTCCGAGGACATCCAGACATGGCAAATGTCAACGATGAAAATGTTGCTCCGGCTGGGCCAGCAAAAATAGACTCCACACGTCGAAATACGGAAAGCAGTCTTGCCGGCACCAGCTCTTCAGGTAGCAACACTGCGCGAATACTACGCAACGCTTCCACGAAACTGCTTGAATCAAGCCCCCCGTCTGGCATGTGGGATGCCACTGGTAAAGTCCTCTCGAAAGCACCGACTCCACTCGAGATCCGAAGAGGAAGCTTCTCAAACAACGGCTGGGATGGCCCAATGCAAAGAAGGTATAGCGTGACAAACGATGAGAATGTGCTGAGGCTCTCGAGGACGAATTCTGCGCAGACGCCAGGGACAGCGAAGTCCACCTCAAGTCCTCTGGACACACATTCCGAGCGTGACGATGAAGAGGATTTCTCGCGCTTTTTTGGCCGGGAGAGGATTGACAATCAACGCTTTACCGCAATGCCTAAACCCAAGAAAGTCGCGGACCCGTTGGCAATCCCGGATGACGATGAATTCGAGGCCATGGAGGATGACGATTTCGAGAAGCCTGCTCTTGCCAGGAAGCTACCCAACAAGTTCTTAGATCCGTCAGAGGACGTACCTTCCCTCGTAACCCAAACGAAACAACTCAACAACGCATCACCGACTTCACCCACCCAACTTCAGAAAATCCCCAAGCAAGACCCTCTTGCCGACCCGGACGACTCCTTCCCTAACTTTTACGGCCGCGGCGAGATGACCGACCAAAGCTACGTTCCACACGCCAGCGAGGCCCTTCCCAAGAAATTCGCCGATCCCTCTGCCGACGCCATACCTTACCCCCATTCCACCAGCACCAAACCACTCACCGAACAAACTGCCCGTTCCGGAAGCACGCGGCCCTCTTCCTCATCATCCAAAACCTCCGCAATGGGCCCCAACACTGAGGGCATCTACCCCAACGGCTACAAATTCCCACCTAAAAACACCTGGGGCGAAGCCACAATTATCGGCCTTAAAGGCCTCTGGAAATTCACTATCACACCCCTCGGCTTCCTGATCGTGCTCTACGGCCTCAACGTCGTCGCCTGGGGCGGGATGCTCTTCCTTTTGCTCATCGGCGGCGGTTCACAATACATGTGCTACCCCGCCTACCTGCACGGCATCAAGGATTGCAACGACCTCTACTCCCCGCGCCGCATCTGGATCGAAATCGATTCCCAGATCCTGAACGCCCTCTTCTGCGTCACAGGCTTTGGCCTCATCCCCTGGCGGTTTCGCGATCTCTATTACTTACTCCAATACCGTATTCATGGACAGTACAGCGCGCTGAGAAAACTGGCGGGGATCAATAGGACGTGGTTTCGTCTTGAGGGGAGCTCCGACCTCCCAGTGCCTACCCTCCCCACGTCCTCCTCCCTAACCGCAGAGCACAACCCTTCACTCCCCCTCCCCGTCTCCAAGACCCCCGAAGAACCCCTCACCGGCATCCGCGCTCCCCCCACCAAACTCTGGCGACTCGACTTCGTTATCTGGGCGTACGTGCTGAACACCTTTCTCCAAGCGGTGCTGAGCGGGTTCATGTGGGGCTACAACCGCTTCGAGCGACCGAGCTGGAGTACGGGGACTTTTGTGGCGTTAGCTTGCATCGTGGCTGGCTTAGGCGGCTTCATGGTGTTTGTGGAGGGTAAGAGGGTCAAGACGATCGAGGGCATACCGGTTGAGGAGGGGGAGGTGCTAGCGGATGTGGAGAGGGGCGTGGAGGAGAAGAAGAAGCTGACAGGAAAGAAGAAAGGCACAGTAGACGAGAAGGCGTGAGTTGGCAAAGTGCGTAAGGGAAGAAGCTTTAAAGTTCTTGGGTATGTTTTAGCGGTTCGAGGACGTGCAGAATCGGCGCCGTCGTTCTCTTTCTATTGGCATGAACGCCTCTGGGCACAGTCATTCCCTCAAAGACCACGAGGGTCGAAGAGATTTTCTAATATCCGGATTATACCCATAGTATCATTGCTAAGGACATTTGAGCAGCAATTGCCGTGTACTTGATTTTCAGTTTTTCACTGCCTGACCCTCTCTTCTCTGCTCGGACTCGAGTCACAATACGCCGTGCGTGTTTCAGGGTCTTGCAGGCTTGGCGCGCTAGCAGTCGCAAACCTCGATGCTGAGCGCTTACTTTACAATGCTACTCACATCTCGTACTTACATGTACAGATTGTCAAAAGGTTGGGAATCTGCATTTTGTTGTTTCTATAAAGATTTTGACTTTTGGATTGTCATTCTTTTGCTTGTCACTCTGTGTTTTCTTACACACAAATCCCTTTAGTATTCGCGTTGAGAGTCATAGATAACCAGCATCGCTCAGCATCCGGGTGACAAGTATGGTCTATCTTCTAATCAAGTATGCATTTCTATCAGCAGCTGCAATAGTGGGTCTGTACGCTAGTCTTCTTGGACTACTGACGACCGCTTCTTTCCAAGCTCATGTCGTCTATCTACACAAACTCCAGATGACCTGGTTCAAGGACCTCGACGTCCCTGAATCCTTTGGATTTCTTCGGAATCAGGTTACTCCGTTCTATATCCCATCATCCAGTGGCGGAACGTTATACGCTTGGCACATTCTGCCCATCGAATTATACCGCCAACACGAGTCGACCTTGATTGCGGAACCCTCTGGCTTCGTCTCCGATATCACATCTCGCACCGCCTTCATGCTTTTGCGTACCGATCCTGACGCTCGATTAATCATACATATGCATGGAGCAGCCGGCACTGTCGGATCAGGCTACAGAGTCCCCAATTATCGCGCGCTGGCGGCTGGGCAGCCTCAAAACATTCACGTTCTCACATTCGACTATCGTGGCTTTGGACGCAGCCGCGGTACCCCATCCGAGCGAGGACTAATCCTCGATGCCATATCAGTCGTCGACTGGGCCGTGAACGTTACCGGCATTCCACCGTCACGTATTCTGATCTTCGGCCAATCCCTTGGCACGGCGGTGAGCCTCGCTATTTCGGAACATTTTGCGTTGCAGTCTCCGCCCATTATATTTGCAGGCGCTGTGCTGGTTGCGCCCTTCGCCGACGTAGCGACACTCATGGCCACGTATCGTGTTGCTGGGTCCATACCGATTGTATCACCACTCGCTAGTTTTCCTTCACTATTCATGTACCTCAGAAGTTTCATACATGATAAATGGTTGAGTAAGGACCGCATTGCCAGCTACGTACGAACCAACGAAGCTAACGACCAAAAATATCGACTAACCTTCATTCACGCCGAGGATGACTACGACATTCCATGGCACCACACGGAAATCGTCTTTTGGCATGCGGTCAATGCTACTTCGCCGCAGGCAATCAGCTATGACGAACTCGAGCAGAGGAAAATCCAATTAAAGACGGATCTGGGCGCTGCAGGGTCAGTCATGGAGTGGCGTACAAAAAACGGGCTCATCAGGGAAGAAATCTTGAAGACTGGCCTACACGACGTTGTCATGGGGAATCCCGTTATCACCCTGGCTGTGATGCGAATCTTTTCAGCTGCGAATCCATCATTAGGGTGATAGTACGTGAGCCACCCTTCACCGTTCTGACGTACAATTTTCATGGACAAGTACGAGGTTGGGGCTATGTCTTGGCAAATTGCATGCGTGCCATGCAATATTGTTGTGGCAAGGCCAAACATTGCTCAGAGAGACACGTCACGAAAAGTCTCAATTACATCATGGATCGGTGATTGTTCCCATGGATGTGCCGCATACTGTGCCCTTTGTTCAAGGGGACCAATTGCACAAGATAGCCTCAAGGTTACAGGCAGCTTGGAGCAAGGTGGGAGCCCAGGTTGGAAAGGCGGAAAGGACATTGAGAGCCGCACGAGACGACAGTAGCTTTGCAACACCCAATCTTTGAAACCCACGATCTAAGAATCAGTGTCTCTTGGTCGAGGGGTTATTCGATTCAGAACGAGCGAATCAGCTTGAAATAACTTGCAGTCCGAGCGGCCACACCTGCATCAACTAGTTTCAGTAACCGCTCGGTAACCGCCCCCAAAGTCTTTCGAAACCCTAGCTTGGCTGTATGATACCTCTCTTGGACGACATCTCAATTACAGAGTACCAACGGCAGCAGTACTCTGGTCGATAAGTATGCTAGAACAGTCGATCACTTCAGCCTTTGCTTTTTTTTTTGTCGCCTAGCATCGTAGGGGCGTCTATACCCTTACCCGAACGCCACGTATTCCTCGTTCTCCTTCCACGACAAGCATCGTGTTTCAGCCGAATGAAATGGGCGGTAGCAAGTCGAGTGCAAGTGTGCGTAGTAGAAATGGACAGCCTTCAGAAGCTACAAATAGGGTGGGAGAAGGCCATGAGATTCCCAGACGAGGGCGCGGGCGAGTGGTCGCATCCTCTTCTCAGCTGATACCTTGCGCTTGTTAGTCAAAGTTGGTTCCATCAATCCATCAGCGTTCGTTGTGTAGGCGGATATGCTAGCAGCGGAGGAGCTGCGATGACAACCACGACCTCCTTGGCAACCACTCAAACCTTATCTTCCACAGCAAAGACGTATGCTGGCTGGCTCGACGAGGCTCCCGGTCGTGGGACGCTGGGTCTCATCATAAGCTGCCTTTTCACCATCTTTCTGTGTACCTGGGTAGTGATACACCCTCGAGTCTGCAAGCGACCGCTACTCCACGTGCTACACAAGTTTGCACTTTTTTCCAAGGCCATCATCGCACCAGAGTTCATAGCCGTCGAGGGGCTTCAGGAATGGGCCCAAGCGCAAAGACTTGTGAAGGATTGTGCAGTGTTGACAGGAGGCGGCCTGAAGTTCGTTCATGCCTTCTATATCGGTATGCTTGCTCTTAGATACCGCACGCCGCGTGGCGAAAAGGTAATCTGGCCGAATCAGTATACCTGGCTACTGCAACAAGGTCTGATTGACTGGAAAGATCATGAAGCATGGAGCCTATCGGAGGAGACGATTCGCGACAAGAGCAACGCAGACGGTACCGCGAAGTTACTCGCCCTGGGCCAAGTATGTTGGTTTGCAGCGCAAAGCATAATGCGACGGGCTCACACGCTCCCCCTCTCTCAACTTGAATCTATGACGCTTAGCTATATCCCGCTGTTCGCGATCACGTATCTCTTCTGGTGGGTAAAGCCAAAAGATGTGCTCACCCCGTCTATCGTCGATCTGCCGAATATGCTCGAAGAGCAGAAGGCGGTTTTCGAATCGATGGCCGTCAGCAGCGTATTCGACGAAGAAGGTCTAAGCAAGCAAGGTTCCCTCTGGTCGGTTTGGTATCTAACGCCTCGAGTGTTCGAGAAAGAGGCCGAGGATAAGGCGTTGCTAGAAGCACAAAGGCGACTGTCACCGCAAGCCGACCATATTACCACACGAGGCATTGAAAGGGCTCTAAATCTAGAAGCCAAAATCTCCGCTGACCTGCTGGCGGCCGAAAAGCCCCCCACAAAGGACATCGTGGTCGCAAACTGGGATCCTGAACTCTACCGCTCCAAGATTCTTTGGCCGATTACATGCCTCTTTGGAGCCTCTTTCGGTGCCCTGCATCTGATCTCCTGGAACACGGAATTTCCAACGCTGGTGGAGCAGTGGCTTTGGCGTGCAGCAGCACTCGCATCGATAGCTTCCATGCTTATCTTCATGCAATTCGAAAAGGTCGTTCTTCGATGGGGCGGTCTGCTGACTATGATCAGTCTGGCGTCGCCGATTGTGTACCTTCTCAGTCGCCTGGTAATGATGGGTGGAGTCATTGCGGCTTTCAGAGCTTCTGATCCTGCGGTCTATGATACCTATGTCGTCTCTACCTATTGGGTTCACGTTGTCTGAATAGCAGCCTAGGGCTTGCACCTGCGGTGTAGTATATATCGTTGTGCTTCACTGTCTTGTGCTGATATAGTTGGTTGAATAAGCTTTACGTTCCTCCGCGTCCTTCGAGCTCATAAAATTCAGTGAACAGTCAATTCCTCGAATCAGGAGGGAAGAACCGTCTGATCCAAGGACCTCCTCCAATGCATCTCGAACGCCATTGAGCATGCCGCCAAAGCACATAGTGACGGTCAATGATTTATCGCGCTTGTAGTGGCAACGGATGGTGCAACTTTCTCTACCACGACTTGGAAAGGCGTCTTACCGGCTCTACGATAGGCTGAACGACTAAAGGGGATGCATAGCTGCAGAGACAAACCATCAAAGCACCTGCATTCCTCGATTGAGTCCCCCACGAGGATAGTTTGAAGAAGGGAATTAATCTTTACTTGAATCAGGGAACTCTGGAGAAGTGCCTCATGCCCCTAGATAAGATATTCCCATCCTTTTTCATCTTCTAGCGAGATGACAATGACTAGCTCTTCCATGCATCCTGTAAAATATATCCATATGTGGTGATATATAATTCGACAACTGCTATCCACCTAGATCACTCCATATACAGTGATCAGGTGACGGCCGTCGAACCTTCATAGCGCGATCCGTGTCATCTCTGGATGCGAAGCATACCAGTCAAGCATTGCAGCATCACACACCAACAATGAACCCTAACTGACGACAGACCAGCTCCCAAAATGCTTTCGCAAGGTAAAGATATCCTTACAAAGACACACCTCTGCGAGGTATTCTATGTGCTGGCTAAACGGAAGTTGCGACAACATCTGCTTTACCCATCCGCGACACCCAAAGGGAAGGGCTGCAGTGGGTGCTTTATTGGGAACATATGTGATGATAAGTTGCTGGGGTGGCTTGGACACTGCAAAATGCAGCTTGCCGGCGCTTTGGAGGGAGAGTGACGTCGGGAATGACCGCAATAATTGCGTGTGCCCCTTGCAACTCTGACGTACATTCTTTCGGTATCTAAGGCGCCGTTGCTTTCTTACGACTAGCTTAGGTATTGGAAATTCGGGCTTTGTAGCGCACTCGACATGGCACTGCTCGAGTCAAACTTCAGAGATCCGAGCTTCCGGCGATGATTGGCGAACACCCATCACGAGAATCCGTGGCTTCGGTGAAATGCTGATTGGGTGTTGCCCTAACGCTGTATCTTGAGTCTGATTCTTTCAAGTGGTGCAAGCACATCCTTTCTGGAGCCTGGACACGGAGAAGTTGTGTTCATGAACGATCTCGGACCCGCTCCTTGATCATCTATCTTCGCGTCCTCGCCGATGACTCGTGACATTCCTTGACCTGGGCTTCCTCTTCGGGAGTTGGGTATTGATTGTAGAAATGACAACAAACAACCAATTGATTCCTCTGCAGGGTCCAATTCTCTGTTTGACTAATAGAATATAGTAGACTTTATTCTCGTCCACGTGCGATTAGTTGTGCCACTTCTCATTCCCTCATTCCACAAGAAGACTTTGATCGTATGCCGACTTTTAGTCTGCGGCTGATCAATACTGTCAGCTGCTCTTGCGATTGGTGTAAAGTTCTGCGTGCCCTTGATTGCACCAAGACCCCTACGTCGGTGCTGAACCACCATCAAGTAAAGCACAGCGGCAATCACATCCTGGGACTGCACAGACATCATGCCCTCTGAACCACTCCGCAGCATGCGACCCATGGCTCATGTGCCAGCAGGCTCTGCAGACCGTGAGAAAGTCCTTCATGACATCCTGCGCAGTTTGTTGACCTGCCTCCTTCACAGTGTCTTCCTGGCGCTTCACCCTGTTCGCTTTCGGATCCGGTGACTTCATGGCTTTACTAGCCGCTGGCTTCCTAGCGCTGCCCGGTGCAGCCGAAGCGCCTTTTCCATGAGCGTCTGGCATCCCGAGCCACATCATGCAGATGACGCATCTTGGCATATGGCGTCCGCATTTCGGGCAGACGGTACCGGACTTGACGTCGCCGAAGATGGAGGTCCGCTGCGAGCTTCCGAATGCAGTAGGGTCTGAACTGGTTGCTGGGATGTTCCCCGGATTCCTGTCGAGAGCTTGGTCGCAGGTGCTACACCGGAGGGAGACCTGCCGCGGAGCTGGGGCCAGGAGCGGTTTCTTACCTTTGTCGTGGTGAGGAGTTGAGAGTTTGGTGGCCTGGACGTCGAACTGCACTCGCTGGACGAATAGACGGTAAGTATTCAATTGTGAGCGGTAGGCTTCCCGCCAGAGGTCTACCAGGGGGTTTGAGAAGTAACGCGGACTGGTGAATGAAAGCGCTAGGACTGGCGTTTGCAGGTCTGAGAACTTGAGCATATAATTTTGAAAAAGAGATACAGAGTCTTCAGTGAGACCTGTGAGCACGATGCCCTCGACATCGCCCGGACGAATGCATTCTTCTTGTGTGGTTGCAATGTATTCTGTCAGTTCCTGGTCATCAAGGTGCATCAGGGCGACCACTATCCGGTCCTTTAGAGGGACTGAGGACACTTCCAAAACATCGCGCCAGTTGCCGTTGCTTACTAGGGCCAGGATTGCGCGTGCATAAGGATCGTCCAGCTCTTTCGCAATTTCTCGGACAGTCTCGTCCCACATGCCACCTGCGTTCCCTTTGACGTAGCCGGCAAGTGCTAGGGCCAGTTCCCTATGCGCCGAAGTAGATTTTCCATCTCGAAGAGCGCTGGAAGCGAGATTGTGTTGCTCATGAGTCATGGCGAGCAGAGCGGCCCTTGTGCCCTGGCCTGAATTGACAAGATCCTTGATCGTCAACGCAAGTTGCTGATCTGTCAAAGCCAGCCCGCAAGTATGCAGACATAGTTGCCTGTGAAAAGGTAACGCTGTTTCTGTGGCATCAAATACTGGCAATTGAAGGCTTTTTGTCAATAATTCGACAGTGCTCGCGATGCTTGCGCCAACTGGGGCTTTGTCATGGACTCTTCCAATCTCGTGAGAGCCTTGACATAGCTTCATTAGCCGAATCACCGTCGTTCACCTCGGAGCTCCTTACCAAATTCATTGTTCCATATACTAGAGACTCCGAGGAAGCTCAGATCTACCGAGTCTGCCCGCATGCCTCCGTCGGCAGCATTGCCCTTTGCTCCTAGAACAAATGGTAAGCCCTGAATAAGTGCACATGATCTTCACTCACGGCCAATCCAAACCCACATGTCCCGGAGCCAAGCATCGTCAGAAACTACTTCCCCATTGCGTTTGCAGCTGAAGAGGTAGCCCTCAGTGCATCGGCGGCGAGCAATGGTCGATAAAGTCAAAGCATCCTTCAGATTCATCGGCTCTTTAGCAACGAACAGCTTTTCGTGGGCCTCTCGGCTTGAGATATGGTTCGTGGACAATGGCTGGCTGCTGTCAAGCTGTGACCATTTGGAGCGTACACGCTGCAAAGACTGAGCGATACAATCCTCATCAAAAGGCAACACTAAATTGATAGTGCTACTGAGCCTCGGATCATCGGTTATAGACGCTCCATTAGAGGAGCGGGGAACGTCTTTGCTCGTGGCAAGTGCACCAAGAGAAGAGACGGAAAGGGCTGGGGCGGAGCCTTCTAGCTCCTGAATACTGATGCTATGGCCAGCACTCAAGGTGATCGCGCAAGCCCTGCCTTGAGGGCCTCCGAGGTTGCTAAAGTCAAACGACACAATACGACTACTTTCGTGGGGCCCAAATCTACTATTATCAGGCACGTGGCCCATGTGGAAAATACGTTTAGTAGAGATCAGTTCAGCATAGGATCCATAATTATCCGATTCAAAGGAACTGTGTTGTGTTTCAGACCGATGTTGCTTCTGAGTCTGGAAGACTTTGTAGTCTCCAGTGCTTGCAAGAGCACCAAGGCATCCGCGTTGAGCTTTGCAGAACTTCAGGCTCCAAATAGATGCTTGAGATGAGCTATAAGGATCATCAAATGCTTTGTTGAACTCTAAAGCTGGGACGTGCTGATTGTGCTGTCCAAGACCGGTGCCAATCATAGAAGCTGAGGAAGAGAATCCCGTGCGGCGGTCCCAGACTTGAATCCTTGAGTCCTTTGCGGGTGCTGCGGACGCGAAATAGTTATCATCAAGCACGTCGATGGCGATGTTGTGCACACAGCCCGTATGCATCTGCTGCGATTGATTTCCCGAGTTCTCCCGAAGATCGTAGATTCTCAGGCAGGTTCCTTTGACTCCGGCAACAAGCGTCTGTGGCTGCGGAAAGAATCTGATGCTCGTAATCCCCTCTGAGCTTGCAAGCTTACGAACAGGTTCAATATTTTGTTTCCCGGTCCTTGGTCGTGGAGAAGATGGCGTAGTGCTCGATTGCGCGCTACGATCGATGTCCCATACATTCAAACAGAAATCATTACGCACTCTTTCCAAGCCTGTAGCCAGAAGGCCGCTCGAGCCGAAAGCGACAGCATTACACAGACGTTGATGCTTAATAGGCAAGGAGAGTGTTTGAGACTCATCTTCAAGTCGCAAGACCGTTGTTTCGCCAGACCACTGTCCAACGGCTACGAGATGCTCATCGCGAGACCAATCGAATGCTCGGAAGGGAGGTACCTTGCGGTGGGTCGATAAAACCTGGTACTGTAGATCGAGCCCGTCATATGATTCAACTTGACATCGCTTGAAAGTACGTCCGTTTACATCGACTATCAAAAATGTCTGATCTGATATTGTTGAGCTGGAAGCCCAGCGAATAGCGGTCTCCATCAACGCTGCATCGCCGCGATTAACATTGGGTTTGAGGAACCGATTTGATTCATAGCGTTTGCTGAAGATGAGTCCACATAACTCGCTTCAGCGTATGGCGATAAAGTTTGAGAGTTGCTGGTCCTTTATTGATGCCCAACTGGTTCGCAAAGGTACGTAAAGTACCTTGGAAAGTCTAAGCGGTTTGTAATTTATATAGCTGTAATTAATTGTTGCGATCCTAGGTAGGTCTACCAATCACCACAGACGTAAGGAGCCGCATAAGTATCGAGCTACTTTAGCTGTATTAGCTTACATCCCCGTTGCCATTCGCCTTCAACTTCTACACCTGTTCCCAAGGCATATATGAGCTGTGCTTATAGTCTTTATGTTATCTAGACCGATCCTAGATGAACATGGGTCGGAAACGCCCCCTAACACAAGAGGAGGAAGACGACGATACAATGTCTCAGCATGTTCCTCGAAGTCGCCCTCCCAAGCGTCCACGCCTGGACGATGCACCATCTTCAACCTCCGTCAATCATATCAAAGGCAAGCTACGAGATGTGACACGAACTCTAGAGCGCTCCAAGAACCTACCTGCCGACATTCGCGTTGAGAAGGAACGAGCTCTGGCGGGCTACAAGCTGGACCTTGAAAGTGCTGAGAGGGAAAAGAGAAAGCAACAAATGATCAAGAAATATCACATGGTACGCTTCTTTGGTTAGTCCTACCTAACTGTATTCCATGCTTTTAAGTATTACAGTGATATGATATCTGGCTTCGCTAATCAAGACTCCGTGCATAGAGCGCCAGAAAGCTACACGAAAACTTAAGAGGTTGAAGAAACTGCTGTCAAAGGCGGATCACGAAAGCGAGGAATATCTCGAACTCAAAGAGAAGGTTCACAGAGGGCAAGTCGATCTCAACTACACATTATACTGTCCTCTTGGCGAAAAATATACGAGTCTCTACAAGCGCACAGATACCCAGGACAACCTTGATACTACCATGGCGGACAGCAGCGCTATAAGTCAGGGGAGTGAGATTGACTCGCCGAAGCCGGCCCTGTGGCATGTCGTCGAGCGATGTATGGCGGACAATACGTTGGGGGCTTTGAGAGAGGGCAAGCGAAAGAAGACCCTTTCTACCGACGTGACTCAATCGTCTCCGTCCGTGACAGCCCACCGTGCTCGACCTATGCATAAAGTCAAGTCCAAGGATGGCGCTGCAAAGCATTCGAGGAATGCGCTGTTGGAAGCTCAAGCTGTAGACAGCGATGAAGGTTTCTTCGAAGAGTAAACATGATAGCGACTACAGATCCGAATAAGAATGTGGTGTAAGAGACAACCACACAAAAGAAGCCCAAGTTCCACTACACGATAGTTGGGACATGAGCATCACGCCTCTAGGAAGAGAACGATTTTCTGGGTTCACTGGGTAGGGTAAGGTACGCGCTTCGCCTCTTGCGCCTCAAAGTTCGAATCGGTTATGACGATAGATCGTTGACATGGCCCAGCCTAGGGCTTGATCATCATGCATATCTGCAGCGGGTAGCACCATACTATTTACAAATACATCGGCAGATAACCTCTTTGAAGGCATCATCAGAGTGGAAGCTACATGGGTTACAGGATACACTTTCCTGTAGAAGTTGCGAAAGGCTATATCAATTTGACCCGGAGATGCTCGCTCAAGCGCTTACTTGATGTAAGGTGGGGGCCTCCGACCTAGGTCATCAGACATTCCGTCCTTGCGAAAAGTTTTGCTGCCTGAGTCACAATTAATAAGCAACAGTTACAATTCCGCTGTTCGAATTTGTCCTATCCTCCTAAACTGTAAGTCATCTACATGTACTTTCACGGTTGCGTTTGATTTCTGCTAGCCAGAGTATTGGTTCGTCTATCCGATCATTGGCCACTGAACGTCTACGAGATCTATCTCTGTATCTGTCAAACCCTGGCTCAATCAATCTGACGATAGAATGTCCCCCGACCCTAACCTTGTTCTCCGCACTTGCACCACGACGGACATACCCGCCCTCGCCGCCGTGAAGCACGCTAGCTTTACCGCGCCACGCACGAAGATCATGTACAAAGATGTCACTACCAAAGACAAATACAAGCTTCTCGAAGAAAGCTTGCGCCGCGAATTTTCCAGCCCTAGTAATTCTGCTCACCCGCAGTCCGTGAATTTTCTCTGCGTCGTTGACACGACTACCGCCGATATCATCTCCTACGCAACCTGGATCTATCTCCCTGACGGCTACCTCGCGTCTGAAGACGCTGATACCCAGCATCCGTGGCTGCCCCCAGGGATTAATGTGAAGCTGGTCAGGGATTTCGATCGCATGACAGCAGAGTTGCGAAGCGCACACCCTGGGCGCAAAGAGGCACATTGGTTACTTTCGATGCTGGCGACGCATCCGAAGCACGAAGGACGAGGTGCGGGGAGTATGTTGATCAAGTGGGCCTTCCCCAGGGCGGACGACATAGGGGTGAAGTGTTACGGTAGGTTATCCTTTATGAACATCTTTTACCCCCTTTCGAGCGTTCCAAGAGCATTGAGACATTTCTGGCGAGCATTGGCTCGTAAGACATGCCTTGGATTCAATAAGGGATACTGACTCCGAAATCATATAGTGGATGCTAGTGTGGTGGGTTATCCAATGTATAAGAAGAGGGGGTTTGGGGAGGATGTCGGAGTGATGGAATTAGATCTGGGGAAGTATGAAGGAGGCGAAGAATATGGAGTGCAGAGATGGGTGGCTATGATGAGAGAGCCGGATAATATAAGAAGCAAATCGAATGTGGGGATCCTTGTTTAATCGAGAAGAACTGCTATTCTGGGAGCATCTATGCGCATTAGACTTTTGCCGTAAACTTTGGTGGAATATGGAGTTGTTCGTTCCTAAGAAACGTTTACAGTGAATTATACGTGAAGGCCTGACCTCATCTTTCTATTTCTTCATATTTTCCATTTCAACATATCCTATCCAGGTCTCAGTGGAAGAACAGTCAAAGCTATTGTGAAATCACGCACCGATCGAACAGCTGCGGCCCATAACCAAGAAGGCATGTCGTCATCGTGGATCAAACAAACTTTACGGAACGGACTTGAAGAGTTGGTAGTGTAGCAAACGGCGTTTATGAGATGTTCCCAAGACACAGCGACTATCACCCGGGTGATCTTAGAAACGAGCCCCCGCCAGTGTGTATTGGAAGCCTACACGGCAAAATGATCTCAGTACATGGAATTGATAAGTATTCGATGCCCTCACACTCCCAAAGACAACGAGGGTGACAAGGACTGTCCCCCCTTGGCAAAGCATGCACTTCTTAGGTATGATGAGAAAGTCCGCGTATCTCCGCAATTGTTGCTGATATCTAAAGAGTCAACTTACGACGCCCTTCATAACACATCTCGTCCCTATAATGCGTCTATTCCCAAGAGTCATGTTCAACGCGCCACTCCCTCATGACTCTGATTCAGAACCATACTTGTTAACTAAGAAACACATATTGTTGTAGGCCCTAATGATGAGTCGTCAGTAGTCAGCATCTGCTTTATCCTTCACGTCTTGAATCTCATTTTTGGTTTGGAAAGATCACTCACAGCTCCCGAACACTCCTTCCCTGAAGCATGTGGTTGACCGAGTAGATGATATCGAAGTACACGGAGTACATGCGGTTTCGATCGTCCCATTCCTCCGTCGGCTCGCTCGAGCCGTAGTGTCGTAAGTAAGTCTTAGTATATATCTTCGAGTTCACCTTATTGTATGGACATCGCCAGTCCCCTATCTCCATCTCGTTATGGGCATAGTACGAACCAGCGTCGAACAGGATGATGTCGCCCGTCTCCAACGACGTTCCGGTGTTTCCTTCCCATAGATCAGCATGGATCAGGCAAGGTTTCACACTTCTGCCGTCACTCTCCACGGCCCCTATCAACCTTGGAATAATTCGGGAGGCTATCGTTGTTCCAACTCGCTCGAGCTCCGGCCATGGTCCGTTGGTATTGAAATCCTTAGCTATGACGTCTATCATCATATTTTTAAAGCATGTAGTCCAACTACTTTCCCACTCCACCGCTTGCGGCGTACGGCCATTGCACGTCCGTACATGAAAGCCGAATTTCCCAGTTGGAGATACACTATTCCGATGCAGATCAATAATCAGAGCACAGAGCTTGTCTGGATCAGGAACTTGGTTGCTCATGTCCACGAAATCACAGAGGAAGAAGAAGGTTGGTGGACGCTCGATTTGGAATTTGCCTCGTGCAATCGGTCTGGGAATTGCTGTTGGAATAGTCTTAAAGAGCTCTGTCATGGCCCAGTACTCTCCTTCCATCATAGCACGCCCAGCATCCTCTGTTGCGCATTTGAGGAAGTATTTTTTCGGTGTGCCATCGGCCAATTCAGTGATAATCCGGGCTGTGACGGTCCAAGCTGAAGAACCATATCGATCGGCGGAAAGGACCTTTGTGTCTTGAGGCAAACAAGAGATGACGTTCTCGTCGAGCGGAAAATCTCCACTTACAGTGGATGCAGCTCCAGGCTGCGGCTGCCGAAAGAGTGAGTGCACAGCTTCGCTCATGTCGGAAGTACAGTCCCCAAACGCTGCATGTGCTAAGGTTGGGGAAGGTTGAAAATATCGGTTCTCCCATGATCGTGATGGGGCGGACGTACCAGCCACTACATATGATCGATTGCTGACCGGTACTCCTCTGTGACTTCTCTTCCCTCGCCCACATGAACTCCTAAGCGCCTCGTTCCCAAAGTATCTGCATGCCACGGGCCGCTCAGTTGGAAGCCGTCCCAGCCAATTAATACTTCCTAGTGGGCGACCTGCAGGCTCCTGGTTGCATGCTAGAGATCTCCAGATTTAACACCAATGGCCCGTCTGCGTTGCGTACAGCAGCTCGAGAACGGGGTATCCCTATTCTCTCGCACATCTTGGCCGAATCGATTTTCCCGATTTCGAATCCTAATATTGGTTACCAGCTCAACAGTGCACACCCGAATCCAAATCATCATGTTATGGTGTAGTCTCAAAAACAGGGCGCCACATCTGCAGCTGTCTACTTCTATCTGGTACTTCGTAGGAGTACTCGGGCCTCCAGCAGGATTGAAACCATTCCCCAATCGGCTAATGATCTGCGGTGGAATATGTAAATGACCGTGCTCAGCACCTTCTCATAGGCACTAGTACTATCTACACCATCAGCAGACAACTCTTCTATATTACTGGTCAATCGTCAACTGCTGCCATCGTGCGGTGAAGCACCGCATTTTATCTTCCGTGTCAGTTGCATCAGTCAACGATGCCCAGGTCTCCTCAACTTATCAGGTGGCTGGAATCCGCGATACAGCATGATGGGCCCATGCATTTTTCTGGCGACCTTCACGACCTATCTGCGCCTCTCATTCTGCGGATGAGCGGTCGCTCGAGAGGGACAAAGCAATTCACACCTTCAAACTCGCGGTAAGCTGATTTGGTGACCACTGTTGATCGTCCTATCGGAGCCATCCACACCACTTCCTCAAACGTGCAACCTCGGCGCTTGCGGACTCGAATGGGGAGCCATGTTCCAGAGCCTCTGGTATTGCTGCCTGCACAACCGTGTCCTGATCAAGCAGAGGCCATCAAGCTAGTATCATCAATACATGCAGTTCTTGTGCATGACTTCATGTTCAACACCTGGTTTGCTATAGCTTTCGCGTTCGTGAAGATCTCAGAGTATTCTACAGCGTGCCTGTTCGCGATACTCCATTACCCATTAGAGCAGGCCCATCCGGGCAAGAGAGGAAACAGGCACCACAAATGGTTTTTCCCATCATCCTACCCATTTCGCAAGGAAATCTTTGACATAGTAATTATAGTGGAAAAGGCTTCGCTCGCACATCTCGCCCAAACATGAAAAGCGCGAGTTTTTAAGTGCAGCCGATACACCCTTTGATGGATCTACTTCCAATACAATACCAGTTGCACGAAGAGGGCGAACATCTACATTCAAGGGTATAGAAGAGCCTGATCTAGCGGCGCGTGGAGCAAGCCCTTTTTCTTCGTACCGCGCGCATAGTCCTGCATCAGAGCAAGGATCCAGTGATGAGCTCGGATTACACTTGTTATACCAGCCACCCTCTACGCCGTCGCTCGACATCATATTCGTCCATGGCCTTGGAGGCGCCAGTCGTAGAACATGGTCAAAGTTCCAGGACCCAGGGCTCTTCTCGCCTCAGCAGTGGCTACCCAGAGAGGCCGACATAGACGCAGCAAGGATTCTTACATTCGGATACAATGCTAGATGGCGCTCCGGCGGACCTCAGAATACGAACATAGCAGATTTTGCGAAGGATCTACTGTTCGCAATGAAATTTGGGAAGGATGATAGTATGAATGATCTCGGACTAGGGAGGGTATACTCTCAGAGTTTCGCGTTTCTTCGGCTCTGCTAACGTCATGAAGTTTCCGATCATCTTTGTCGTACATTCTATGGGTGGCTTAGTGGTGAAAAAAGTCAGTATAGCCATGCGTCCCGCAGTCACGACTAAATGTCTAGGCATACCTACTCGGACAAAATGACGAGAATTATAAGTATACTGTCGAATCGGTTTCTGCGATTATATTCCTTGCAACACCCCATCGAGGCACCAACTTAGCCGATCTGCTCAATAGAATGTTGTTCGTCTCCTTTCAGTCCCCTAAAGAGTTCATTGTGGATCTAAGCAAGAGCTCGTCTGCCTTAGAAGAAATCAACGAGCAATTCCGTCATGTAGCGCCTAAGCTCTCTATCATTTCTTTTCACGAAACGTTACCTACGCTTGTGGGTCCTAAGAAAGTGGTCTGTGTTGCTCAGGCTTTCGACATGTTCCCAAATTATACTGACTTCTTAATAGATGGTGCTCGATAAGGAATCCTCTATTCTCGGGTATCCCGGGGAGATATCCAAATCCTTGAACGCAGATCATCATGATGTATGTAAATACATCAGTCGAGAAGATGCCAATTACGTTGGCGTGAGAAATGCGCTGCAAACTTTAGCAAGGAATCTTCAATTCAAGGGTATGCTCTGGACACCGCGTCAAGGTGCTTTATGGTCATTTTCGCTAATTCGCCTCTTTACCACTAGAGTCCGAAACTGTTATCAATCAAGCATCAGATGAGACCAGATTGGTAGAAGATTTCTTCGCCAGCCAGCAGGCTCCAGAAGATGACTTATATTTTTTCCGACAACGGTGGATGCCAGGGACTTGCGAGTGGATCTTGTCAAATCCTACCTTCAAGCTGTGGTTAGAAGATGCGTCGAATGCTCGCATTGCTTGGTTGAACGCGCCCCCTGCCAGCGGAAAGTCGATACTCTCTGCATACATCATCAATCACTTGCGCGATCTGGATCTGGATTGTCAGTACTTCTTCTTCAAATTTGCAGACCAGACCAAACAGTCCATGACAACTCTCCTAAGGTCTCTCGGACTCCAAATGACCAAGGTTATTCCTGTGTATAGACAAGAGATTGCGAAGCTCTCACGTGAGGGGGTCACGCTTGAGAAGAAAGATGCTCGCTTCATCTGGCGAAGAATATTCACAACGCTTCTCTCTCGGATTGCTTTGTCGAGACCCTTGTATTGGGTGATAGATGCACTAGACGAAGCTGAGACGCCGAAGCTCCTACTGGAGCTGCTGCAAACTTTCTCAACATCTGGTACGCCTATTCGCATTCTCGTCATCAGCCGCCAGACGGAGGCACTATCCATCGGTTTTGATAGATTGTCTGCGCGCATTTCTGTCGACACGATACGATGGGATAGCCAAGAAGACGCCACTTTGGATATCCAAGTGTATATCGAAAACGAACTGAGGTATATGCGCGGTACGGAGTATATGCAAGCGCAGGTAAAGCGAAGCATCCTCGATCGGGCAGATGGCAATTTTCTATGGGTACACCTTGTTGTAGAAGAGATTCTCGCCTGTCACACACAAGAAGCTATCAGTCACACCCTAGAAGCCGTCCCCACTGGCATGAACGCCATGTATCAACGAATGGAGGCTACGATGGCGCATGATACCAAAGAAGCCGACCAGCTTCTTGCAAGAACTCTACTGGCGTGGGTCGTCTGTGCACATCATCCGCTCACAATGCAGGAAATCTCCCAAGCTTTGACACCGGAATTTCCCGAGTTCCTGGACCTCAAAAGGACTATTCTGGAGGTTTGTGGGCAGTTCCTTGTAGTAGACCGTAACGCCCATGTGGTCATGGTACACAAGACCGCGCGTGATTATTTGACCTCAACAGGCAGTGTTCATTACTATATCGACGAGAAAGCGTCTCATAGAAAATTGTTCCTGAAAACAGTATCATGGTTGTTACGTCCTGACCTCAGCTCCAAGCTTGGACCGACTGAAAAAGGGATTCATTCTGCCACCCCTTTTATGCTTTATGCCGCCAACTTCTTTACATACCATCTTCGTCAAGCAGCAACGACATCAGAGGAAATCATGGATAAGTTGGTCAGCTTTTTTAAGGCGCCTTCGGTACTAAGCTGGATCTATATCCTGGCAAGTTCCCAGCGTATACAAGTGTTGGTAACTGCGGCTGGCGCCTTAACTTGGTTTGCTGGGCTCAATCGCAAGCTTAACGTCGAAAAGAACCCTTTGCTACACCGCGTCCAAGATTTAGAGCTCTATGATACGTGGGCTATCGACCTCATGAAGATAGTAGCCAAATTCGGTAGATATCTGCTCGATGATCCCTCATCCATCTACAAAATCATTCCTCCACTTTGCCCTCAGAATTCGGCTGTCTTTCGGCAATTTGCACACACTGGATTATCAGCGTTGTCAATTCATGGCATCTCTAATGCGATATGGAACGATTGCTTGGCCAGCTTATCTTTGCGCCATGGTGCGAAGGCTTGGAAGATCTCCTGCGCTGGCCGTCATATTGCAGTGCTCAGTTCCACAGGGTCGATAGTACTATGGGACTCAACCCATTTCGAAGAAGTTTGTACGATGCGCCACGCCGAGCTCGTTACCCAAATGTGCTTTAACAGCAGATGCGATAATCTGGTTTCTTACGGCTTTAAAACCACCAAGATCTGGGCTATACCTTCTGGTCAGCTCATTGCCAATGTACCCAACCCAGCGAACAGCAAAGCATTGACGATCACATTTGCCGAGCACGACACAAAGGTCGTAATTGGGTCTGATGACAAAATGATTAGGGAACTCTGCATTGACGATCTCGAAAAAGGCTGGCATACAAGAGACCATAACTTGTTGGAAGAGAAATCCGCGGTGCAGGGTGGTATTATCACTTCTCCCGCTTACATGGTTTTCAATTCTGACGCAAGCCGCATCGCTGTGGCTTATAGAGGATATCCTTTGTCAATTTGGGATACAATCGAACCTCGACTTATTGGTAGGTGCAAGCGTGTCGCTAAGCATCGGCCAGACGATGGTCGGCCATCTACCAATTGGATGGCTGTCGACCGTGTGGCGTGGAGTCCTGTGTCAGATTACCTTGTAGGTCTGTACAAAGACGGTTCCATCTTCAAGTGGAACCCGATTGATGATGACAATCAGGAGGTGGCCATGATTGCAGACGAGATTCACGTCAGCCCTGACGGCAAGCTGTTCCTTACAAGTGACAGCAACGGTACAGTCAAGATCTGGAATTTTCATTATTTTAGTGTGATCTACCAACTCTCTTCTGAAAATCTAGTCGTCGACTTTGCATTTAGTCCAGATTGCAAGCGATTCTACGACCTGAGGGGGGCTTCGATCAATGCCTGGGAGCCGAACAGCCTTATTCGAGCTTCCGAGAATAACGAGGGTGCCAGTGACACAGCCAGTGACTATCAAACATCAACATCTATTACTCAAATATCCGAAGCCTGGGTTCTGTCAATCGACCCTATCATTGCGCTGGCAGCTGCCCCAAAGAGCATGTTATATTGCGTAAGCCATGAAAATGGATCGGTCAATCTACTGGATAAAACCGAAGGAAACCTGATGGAGATAGCAAAGTTTTCGGCTTTTCTCACCGTAGATTTCTTGAGTTGGGGCGAAGATGGAAGGCACGTCGCAATAGCTGATGTTGGCGGAAATATCGTGGTCAAGCGCCTAGATCCTCCAAATCCTAAGGCTGAAGTTTCGTCGTTCAATCCACGTTCGTTGTTCGCTGGTAAGGCCAAAATACCGGTCGGCGGCATTCATCAAATCCTCTTAAATCAGGGTTCAACGAGGCTTCTGGTGATAAGTCAAGACTTGGGCCAGGTCTGGTCGGTCGGAGCGGGGATTATAGAGTGTACTGCTGCGCTTGCCAAAGGAGAGACTCGCAGATGGACAAATCATCCGCTCAAGAAGACTCTCCTGCTAGGTGTCGGTCCCCGAGACTTGAAAATCATAAGCTGGGAGGATCTGACAGAGAAAGCTTCTCTAGATTTCGAGGACGAATGCTTCCATGTTGGTGGTCGACCAAGCTTTGACACTGAAGAATTCCCTGGCACACCCATTAGCCGGCTGCCCCTGCATCCAGACACCGAATTGGCAGTGAAGTCCCAAGTCAGCAGAGCCATACTCACGCAGGACGGCAGACATTTGCTCGTCCAGCTTTCAAGGACTGTCGGCCAAGCGAGAAGCCTAAAAACCCTTCTGGTCTTCGAAATCACCTTGCTAGGTTATCCCACTGGTGCTAGACAGCCCACTGCTCTGCGTCCTCTGGAGATTTCAGCGATGGTCAGCAATAAAATCGAAGTCCCACTCGATATTCTGAGTGGAGGGACCTTGGTCTTTCTTGACAAGGACCTGTGGATGTGTACCGTGGAATTGAAGTCGGTCACACAGCACAGTACTGTGAGACGTCATTATTTCATTCCGCGGGATTGGGCAAATACCGAAAGCTTAGAGCAGTGCTGTCTGTTGGGAGACGGCACCTTCCTCTGCCCTAAAGATGGCGAAGTTGCAGTGATCTCCAGTAGCCTAGGAGTTGCAGGGTGATATGATAATAGCTGATCTCCTATTTGCCCTAACTTTAAGAGACTAAAGCCTCTGTTCGAGGCCTACATAGCTTAGGAACCAAGTGTATAGCCAAAGATGTATAATGAAAGATCTTAAGAAGGAAAATTTGGCGAGATCAAGACACGTGCAGCAGCAAGCAAGACCCAAATAAGCATGGTATTGCATCGGCCATCCTCGAAATCTAAGACAGATTATCCAATACGAAGTCTCCGTAGCTCCTTCGCGATTAGGATACTGCATGTCGATCTGGATTTAGGAGCACCAATGATTGTAGAGTATAATCCCTCAGTGTACAAGGTATGACAATAAGGTCCATGGGTTGTACATAGAAGCAGTGAGTCACTGGTGGTGGTAGCTTACTATTGTCATGCGAGTATCATGCTTGAATAGTAATAAAATGTTGATGAGGAACGCGTCTCCTACATAAGTACGATATTTCGAAGTTTAAGTCGTTTCCATGTCGTCAACGCCCCCTGCCACAACCGACCTTCCCCCCACCCCCAACGCTCAAAAGCCTTCGCCTTCACACATAGCCTACACCACTTTCACCTTCCAAGAGAAGCGTCTCTTGACCTTACTCCTCGGTCTTACTACGATTACATCTCCCTTGACCGCTACAATATATTTCCCTCTCCTTCCTCTCCTCGCTAGCCACTACCAAACATCACCCCAAGCTATAAATCTTACGATCACGATTTACATCGTCTTTCAAGCCCTCTCACCCGCTCTTTTCGCCACTCTTTCGGACTCGCTCGGTCGTAGAATCATATTCCTTGTCACTCTCACGCTCTACGTCCTTTCGAACCTCGGTCTCGCACTCGAACACAACAGCTATGCCGCACTCATCGTTCTGCGGGCGCTCCAAAGTCTTGGTGCCAGCGCCGCTTTCGCTGTCTCCTATGGCGTGGTTGCAGACGTGTGCGTTCCATCGGCACGAGGACAAATGGTCGGGCCTGTCAGCATGGCGTTGAACCTTGGGACCTGCGTTGGACCGGTTGTTGGTGGCTGGGTCGCATTCAAGTCAGGGGACTACACTTGGGTCTTTCGATTTCTGTGCATTATCGGCGTCATTCTGCTCATTGCTGTGGGAGGGTTATTGCCAGAGACGGCACGGACCGTGGTGGGGAACGGCAGTCTACTAACCAGCAGGTGGTGGGAAAGAGCTTGGGGAGCTTTGCTCTTGGAATGGGGTGTGAAGGTCAGGAAAAGAAGCTCTCAGGGCAAGGATCATAGAGGAGGCCAGGGTTCAAGCATTGGGGATCAGACTGAGGGGCGCACCGCTGCTGACAGTGCTGATGGAGATGAACACCCTACCCGGGCGAAGAAGACGCTCAAGATCTTTAATCCTCTATCCTGTCTGCGCATCATCTTCTGGAAAGACGCGGCCCAGATACTATGGGTGCATGCCTCGTTCTACCTAGTAGACTACAGCATTCAGGCTTCCATTCCCTCAGCTTTCAAGGACATATATCACTTCAACGAGCTCGAGATCGGCCTTTCATACCTCCCACGCGGCGCAGGCATCATCCTTGGCGGCTATGCCAATGGTAAACTGATGGACCGAAACTATAAGGCCACCGCAAACCAAATTGGGCACACGGTAGACAGTGATCGAGGCGATGACCTTAGCCAATTTCCTACCGAGAAAGCAAGGACTCGAGGGTCTTTGTACTTCTTAGCAATTCTGGCATGCGATCTGATCGGATACGGATGGGCCCTTCAGCAAGGTAGCCACGTGAGTATTCCTCTAATCCTTCAATTCATCCAAGGCTTCCTTGGAACTTCGATCTACACTTTCTCCAATACATTGCTGGTAGACATCTTTCCCGAGACTCCAAGTACGGCCGCTGCTGCGGCGTCGATCACTCGGTGTGCCCTAGCGGCTGCGGGTGTTGCAGTCGTTCAGCCTCTTATAAGTGCTATTGGAAGAGGATGGTATTTTACCGCCTTAGGCCTGATAACAGGTGTTGCCGGCTCTGTAGCCGTGTGGATGATACGAACCTGGGGCATGAAGTGGAGGGTCGAAAGGATTGTAAAGACCTCCGAAGCCCATCGAATGATAAGTTCTGACGAAACTTATCTGAACAACCTCCAACTCGAAGATAAGTGCTTGCCTGAAGGCACGGCTGACACAGTGAGATCCAACCACAAGGGAGTAGTAAGAGAATGAAACCTTGCGAGATACGCCCGTTGTGCCTGTACTATGTTCTGACATCCTTGATGGCATGAGGGCTCTCTGTTCTGGTTGTCTTGCACGATATGGGTGCTAAAAAAGGAGACGAAAACCCAAGAGGATTACTGTACATCGGTCCCCCTGTTAGTCGAGAGGTAGACGTCCTCCCAGTCCCAGTCCTTACTTCCCACCTTTAATTCCTCCTCCGTTGCACACTCGCGACGCCAACTCTGCACCTATCTCCTTTTAAAAAATTCCATACTCTGGAGAAATTCCTTGAACAATGTTGTCCTATCCGCTGTACATTGCTTTACAGTTTCCTGCTCCTTATCTGTCCACGCAAGAATTCACTCTCAGTCTTTATCCCACCGTCGATCCAGTCAATCTAGCATAGGCATTCAACACTAGCGATGACTACTCGATGCACTGTAGGTTACCGAATCTCATGCAGAAACATCGTCCGAGAGCATCGCGCCTCAGGTGCCGTCATGCAGACTAGAACGGATTGCTAAGCACAAATCACGAAGGAGATTTTACTCGGAGACTCAGCTGTGCAATCTCAACGGAATGAGCAAGCATGCAATGCGAAGCTCTGCTCGTGGGAAACATCCCAGAGATTGTGGACGAAGGGTGATGTTCCGGCATAACGGGGAAACAAACGGGGGATCCAGGCATCTTCACGAGGTCCTGGGGAATAACAATTGCTGAGAGGTTCCTCTCATAGGATGTTCGTGATGTCTATCGATCCCATCTCTGGCCGTCCTTGTTCTGTCGCGAGGGATTTTTCTGGAGTGAGATCAGCATTCCAAATCTAGATCAGTAGAAGTGTTCTCTTCTGCCGCATATCCCATGCGCAGGCACGGTGCACTCGTATCACACATGAGCGCAGGACCTTCCCCGAGCCGTGCTCCCAGGTGGTTTGATTGAGTGAGAGGTATGCTTTAACGGTTTGCCTGTTCAGCTATGGGTCTTCACCGGTGATACAATTTATCAACTTTTCGCCTTTGCGTTCTTTTACGAATGCCAAGGATGGATGCACCACTTCGTGCCGGCGCATAGGATAAAGGGGAGGTATGAGAGATAGTATACGGTCAAGCTGACCCAGCTCAAAGGACTACAGGAAGAGCACCCTTACTAGATCCGCCTGTGGATCCCTGGTCCAAAGATAAAGATACCCCATGCCGGATGTTCTATCGACAATACAAGTAATCAGTGGCTGCATCTCAGCTATGTACAACACTCACGTCACTGTGAAGAAGAGACCACGGGAGTCGTAGGCGACTAAAGCCTGCTACACATCTCTATGGGTCCTCGTTGTCAGTAATTCCTGTACCTACCTCGCCACGGTTTCAAGGAGGAAGAGTCAGTCGGGCTGTTGCAGCAAACAGTTGTGGCCTGTTATGGAGGCGCAGTAACTATAGCAGGATCCAAGGTCTGAATATTAAAGCAAGCTGAGCCAAAGGTCACGGCGCGAGATGAGTATTGCAATCTATCTAGAGCTGAGAAAGAGAGCAAATCTACTTATGCACACAACACCAACATCAATCTCCCAACCCCCACCCACCACCCCCCTCCCAACCTAAAACCCCCAATACCCCCTCACCAGCCCCCCCGCCCACGCCCCCAACCCCACCACCACCGCCTGACTCCCATAATACCCCACCGGCCTCCCCCACCCCAGCGCCCCCCTCCCCCTCAACCCCACCTCCACATGCCCAACCCTGAACACCAACAACGCCGCCAGTACCCAGTTCAGAACTTTGCGGTTTGCGCCGTTGAGTTCCGCTACTAGGGCGAAGATGAAGGCTAGGGGTACGGTTTCGAGGAAATTGGACTGGGCGCGGGTGGCGAGGTAGAGGGGGTCGAGGGAGGAGGAGGGGGGTGGGGAGGAGGGGGAGGAGGAGGGGGAGGAGGGGGATGGGGGGGAGAGGCGGTCGCCGAGGTAGGTTTTTGTGGTGAGGCGGTGGTAGACGATGCGGTTGGTGAGGAGGAGGAAGTAGGCTGCGAAGGGGAGGGTCCAGGTGCCGGTGATTGCTGAGGCGGGGAAAGTTAGTTTGATGGGGATGTGGAGGGGGGAGTGGGGGACGAACGCAGCATTTTGGGGACAGGGACGCCGATGCCGATGGTTGGGGACATGGTGGCGATGATGAGCGGGTGGATGCCGAATTGAGGTACTGGGACGGTTATCTGAGGTTGAATGAGAATGGGATTGAAGTGAGAGTATGGCTTGGGAAATTGTCAAGGGGGTTGTCACAGCGGTGATGTCATCCCTCCGGCCGAGACCCTTTGTCCAAAACGGCCAGATTTGTTGGCCGCCCCCTACCTTAGTCGCTGCTATAGGGCTTTGAAGCCCTACTCACCGAAAAGGGGAACTGTATCGCGCGAAGGATAGACGAATTAAGACCTAATGACAATCGTCGGCTTCCATTGTGGTGCGAGATTGCTAAGCTTGAAAGCTACGAGCTTTGTATAAGTAGCCCGAATATGCCTTCCCAATTCTGCTTCCTTTATCCTCGACCTTCGCCCACAATCTTGCTTCCATTCCCCAGAACACGCACAACCTCTTCTTTCAAGCCCGAGTCCCATAACAACAAGTAGTCGAATCGACAATGAGTCCAGTCCTCACAGTCTTTGGTGCCACCGGCAAGCAGGGTGGATCCGTTGTGAAGAGCGTTCTAGCCCATCCCACCTTGTCCAAGCAGTACAAGATCCGTGGTGTCACCAGAGACCCATCCAAACCTGCTGCGAAAGCCTTAGCCGACCAAGGGGTTGAAGTCATCCAGGTAATGTCTTATCAGACCTCGGGTGAAATAGAGCTGATCAAGCGTAGGCGGACCTTGGAGATAAGGCATCTGTTCGCAAGGCGATTGAAGGGTCCAATGCTGTGTTTGGGGTCACCAATTGCAAGTACCCTTCCGAAGTCAAAGCTCTTTAGCCTCAGCTACGATGTGATGTCTTGCATGAGAAGAAGCTAACGCTCCGGAAGTTTGGGAGTACTTCTCCAAAGATGTCGAGGTGGCTCAGGGTCGTACCATCGCCGATGTTTGCAAAGAGGCCGGTGTCTCGCACTTCATCTGGTCCTCCCTTGTCCACGCAAGCAAAGGTACCTGCTGCTCATACCAATAAGAGCATCTGTCCAAGTACTGACTTGATCCTTCCTAGTCAGCAAAGGCGAGATGGTGCACATGAAGCATTTCGACGCAAAAGCCGAGGTGGAAGAGTACGTCCGTGAGCTGGGTATCCCAGCGACATTCTTCTATCCAGGGGCCTACATGTCAAATTTCCCTGGAGCCTTGCAGAAGGTAATACCGATAGCCTTTCCTTGCTAGCCAATTTGAGCTGATATCGATGCGAGACCGATGACGGTTACGCTTTAGCAAACAACCTGAAACCAGACACCAAGGTCCCGCTCTTCGAGGACATGGATACTGGCAAATTTGTCGCCGGCATCTTAGCTCATATTCCAAAGCCATCGGGTCGACGAGTCTTCGGTGCTGCGGACTGGTATACCCCCACAGACATTGTCTCCACGATCGAGAAAGTATCCGGAAAGAAAACTAGCTTCTCAACCCTGCCAGATGAGGTGTTTGAAAGCTTTCTCCCACCAGCAATAGCCAAGGAATTGGCAGAGACATTTAGTTTTGTCAATGAACATGCCTACTATGGCCCAGGAGCGGAAGAAGGATTAGCGGAGTCTTTGAAGGTGATGAAACCCTGAAGTAGCCACACTTGAGTAAGGCAGACTGACCAGTTTTGTTCAGATCCTTGACGAGAAACCAACCACATTCGAAGACTTTGTAAGAAGGACCTGGCCTTGGATGTAAAAACGAGGATCAATGACTTGAAGTCATATGGAAGAGCTGCTAGGGTTGGACAGTGGAAGTCAAGTATCGTACAGCTGTTCAAAGCGACCTCAATGTCCGGGCATGTTTACTGAAGCCAATCTGTTAGTAGAAAAGGCTTCCTTGGTCGACCTCCTGGCTAGATGATAGATGTTGTAGACCCTGTTGGATTGTCAAACTCGTTATAACGTTCATCTTTCTGTGTAGCAAACGCGCCATGACCAATGTGGTAAGACAAAACGATCATTCAGATTGCTAGGTTCACGTTCTCACTACGACGTAGCAGGACTGGCCTCTAGACCTATTGTAAAGTAGCGTTTGGCTCCCGCTACTCCATGACCCCCGGCTGCAAGTACTGATTAAAAAGATCTTCGTACTGGTCAAGTTCGATCTCTTCGACGGGCTGAACTCCTGTTTGATGCTCGATACTAGGAGGTTTATGACCGTTGTCTGGGCTATTCCAGCGTGGACCCTGTTGCTCTGTATACTCGTCAGAGCGAGCGAACTTGATGGCTTCAGTCAGATTCTCGATTGGGCACCCGGGACCATCGCTTGAGGACGAATTTTGCCATCCTGCACGCTTCCATACTCGATATCGCAGCTTAGCCAAGAGGCAGTAGATAAGATTAGCTTTATCAGATCTGCCTTGAGACTCTGCTGCATCCACGTTTGACGAGACCACGCGACCTTGCTGTAGCCGATTCCCAACAAGCTCGAAGACCTGGGCAAGTAGTGAAACGCTCTGCAGACTCTCTTCGTGAGGTAGATTTGCGCAGCTTGTGAGATGTAGAAGGAGGATCATCGTCGCCTGGAGAGGGTGCACAAAGCCGGGGAGAAACCATTGAAAACCATTGTTTTTACTCAACTGCGCAAGACAAAGATATTCTGCCAGAAATAAACGACAAGACCTGAATACAGTCAGCGGCATTTGCAAAACCATGCTCAAAGACCTAACCTTAGAACCTTGTGCTCACAGTTGATACGATTTACAGGCTGTCCCCCAAGGAAGCCTCGGGCAGCTGAACATACTGCACGTGAAAGATGCAATCGTAGATACGTATGTGACCATCCATCATTGTCTACTGGAGCTTGTTTCGAGAGAAGATCGTTCACGGTCTTCTCAAATTCCTGGAACTCTACAAGCGTTGGCTTACGCTTCCTCCATGTTCGCATCTGCAAAGCCCAATGCCATCTGCCATGCATGGCGAGCATCATCGGGGAAGTGACTGACAATGAACCAGCGACAGGGTCTTGAGTGTCGGTAATAGAGTAATCATCAAGTTGGCAGGGCATATATGTAGTATAATCATCGTCGTGGATCAAATTCGGCAAACCACTGACAAGCGCCGCTTCAACATCCATGTAGACAATATGCCACCAAATTCGGCGTTGAACTTCTTTCACAACCGTAGAAAGCGATTTGCGTTCAAGATTGAGTTTCAGAGCCTGTGCTATTCGAACAGCAGACGACAAGAAACTGAAAGAAGATAAAGGCTCGATCTGACTGGCTCGGCAAGTGTTGACGATCAAGTACGACTGCAGTAAAGGAACGGTAGCTTTCGATATATCATTAGGAAATGAAAGGACGTCCAGAAGCCGCTCATAAGAGATGAAGATAGATCTCGTAAGGTTGACATATCGCTCATCGTTGATACTGACCAATCCACAATAAGCGACAGAGAGGATCAACGTCAGAGTATCTGCAGATGTCGTCATAGCAGTGTCGCCCCAGAATTCTGTCATGGTCTGTTCGAGGCTTGGAAGGTGACATATTGGCACAACTGGATGAACGCGGAACTTGAAAGCCTGATACAACCGGTTGCAGTCCTCAGGGGAAGGGAGAGACTGCAAGATTGGAAGGAGGTCATCGCCAGGAAGCTTCCCAAGGTTCAGGCGTGACATCTGACGATCGAAGTCATGGATGATGTCAATGTCCGTGTTGGTAATCTAGACCATCATCAGCTCACTCGGTTCATTGAGGTGCTCCCGAAGCCCAACACACGTCGTCATTATCTGCCAACATAGACAGTGTATCTCCCGCAAATTGACACGAATAGCCAGGTACTTCCAGCTTTTTCACAGGAACCTCATGAGTATTACTAGGCTCCACGGATGAAGCAATGCCTGGGTATTTCACGGCTGCCACTGGTTGATTAGACTCCGAAAGCTGAGCTGCAGAAGCAACATTCCGATATTCGCACAGAAGCTTGCGCTTCCTACATTCTGAGCAGGTGGGGTGTATGCAATCGCATTTGACCTGCCTGACATCAGAATGGCCTATGTTTTGATGCTTTACTTCGCACCCTTCTATTACGGCATGTAAGGCATGCCTTTGTGAGCCGTTGGCGGCGCTGGGGCTTTGAGCTCAAAGAGTCGAATGTGAGCACGTTCTGCATTTTCATTCATCGAGTTCGAGCTATCAAGGAGGTGGAAGAATCTTGGAGACTCTAGGAACGGAGTGAGGTGGAAGTCACAATAGACCCGATGCGGCTAGCGGACACGCTTTGACTGCTCTCAAGCATGCTGCCGCGACGCGATGGCGCTATTGGGTGCCCCTCTCCAACTTGAGGTTATGTGCTGAAGGTAGGAGAATAAGTATCTTGCACAATGATCATACTGTCTGGCGTCTCACGGAGCTGATTGTGTGTGTGGGGACCCTTGGTCATGACGGGGAGACGGAGCAAGCCGAATGCGCGACATCGAATGCAAGACAAGCAAGATTTGACGACTTGACGACGTGATGTCGCGCATCCTTCCTGATGACACGCGTGAGGATCCAACGTCTGTCTTGCATTCAGATCAATTGTCAAATCAAAGAACAGGACACACTAAGCCATCACTTGTCAGCAATTCGCAAAACAAGTCAGGCACACGGCACCCGCAAAACCAATCATCGCTAGGAAACCAAACGGACCATCCGCCATCAATACCACCATCTCACCATCGCGCAGCAGCCACCACACCTGTAAAGAATGACATCGCGGATTCACAGACATACACTCCATATATCAGACAACGGACAATATCATCGCCTTCTCCTCTGCAGGCTGAACCTTCACCATTTTCACCGCCGGTCGGATCGTACTTCGAACCACAGTCAGGCGCATCCGGGCTTGAGCCACGCTCACCCCTGCACAAGAGACCACCTGCTTCGCGCAGCTGTCATGGAATAGAAACATTATCAGGGCCCCCTCCAGCGTTGAGCACGCATAGATCGTATCAAGGGGACAGCGCGTGGAGGTATACACAACCGATCGACTTGACCGGACTGGGCAGACAAGGAAAGGCGATTAGCAGCATCGACGCTCTAGTTCGCGCAAAGCAATCTATTACAGATGAATACATAAATCCGGACCCTCTCAAGAATCTCCCTACGACTGAGCGGCTTCTGAAGCAACCAATGCCCGCCATGAGTCGTACGGCCTTGGACCACAATGTTCATCATGAGGACGAAGATCAGGATGAAGCGACGTTGAGAGGCGCCGACTTCCCTCAACTCCGTTTCGCCTCGGCGCAAAAGGCTAGGCCTGAGCGTAGCGAGCTAAAGGCTTCCCAGGAGGACTTGTTCCTTAATCTTGCTCATGCGGACTCACCTGGGGAGGGAGGTGACGAAAACCTCGGCGAGAAGAGGCGACGTGTAAGAGAATATTTCATCGAGCCCAGGAGCTTTTCTTTTGATGGTGATATGGATATCACTTGACAGACCCCCTGTAGTAGCAGGCAGCACTAGTACCCCACAGTTGCTGACGTTCTCTTTTACACAGGCCCGTGCAAGCCTTTCGAGCGCTCAACCTCCTCTGTCATATCGGCCATCGTCCGCTCAACGACCAAATAGCACTGGTAAGGCTACTACCCAGTCGCAGAGGGAGCACGCATCGGGCTCGTGGCACCTCGCACAGACTCACCAGACCAATTCGCCAGGATCCAATACCAATAGCGTATCGCGAGAGCGGGCCCATGCCTCTGCGACACAACCTTTCGAAAATAGCAGATACTACCCCCCAAGGGTATCTCACAATTCTTCACGAGTACGTAGGAGCTCTATTCGGGATATATCTCCAGGATCATCTGTCGCTCCAGAACGCAGACACTACATCACACAATCGCCTGGGCCGCCCACACCAGCATATAGACATTTGAGCTCTCTATATTCGATGAATGATCAATATAATTCGTCGCCACTGAACGGATACTCGACTGCAGGTCCCGCCAGACGGGCATCTCGTGCAGGAGGTACAGAATCTACCGTCTCGACCACAGCGCCCTCTACGGTCTGGGATGAGCTGGAAACCCTTAAGTCCCGGCTGAACAACCTCGAGCTTACGGGAAGATTGCCAACCTCTTCCACTACCGCGCATACGAACGGGTCAGGGCAACGACCTACTACGGCTGGGACCACCATGACAACACTTTCGTCCTCCCCAAAGCACGGTCGTCTAAAAGGCGCCTCGATTGGAGTGTCCCAAGACAAAGCACCAGCGGACAACGATTCTCACCCTCTATTACAATCGGCCCTCGAGAGAGCCAAAGGCGTCGTCAGCACCCCTGTGTTTCATGCCCTGGAAACCACTGCTTCTGATGCATCGGCTTTAGCAGCAATGACCGGCAGTCAGGAGACCACTGGTTACGCTAGCAACATAAATAGCACCCCCAACGCCATAGACCGCAAGCTCCGCCGCAAGGCCGACAGCATATGTCGAAGTCTGACCGAGCTCTGCATCGCGCTATCAGACACCAAGTCAGATCCTGAAGCCCATAGAGCGAGGTCCGGCCGCGAAAGTCGCGACACCGCCACGAATGGCCCAACCGACGGAGCATCAACGAACATCTCCCCCTCCATCCGCGCACCAAGTCTCGAACCCGACCCCGACCGCGTGAGCTCCCGCGCCATGAGCCGCTACGAAGCCCGCCGCACCAGCATCACGCCCCTCAACTCGAGCCTCAGCCGCCGCGGTTCCTCTCCCAGCTCACCCACCGCAACGCCAACCGGGCAACAACTGCAGCTCCTCCCCGCATCCCGCACCTCCTCCGTTCTCATCCGCCGCCGCACCGACGAAACCGAGCGCCCCGTTTCCCGCGCCATGACCGAGGCCGGACAATCCGCCCAGCGCCCTTCCCCTCGGGAATACACCTCCCTGCACCCTCTTCCTATGCATGCCCAGCGATCGCCCTCCGTGCAGTCGGCGCTCCCGCAGCGGAAAAGCTATTTCACGACACCGAACTATTCACCCATCACGCCCAGCGCGCAGCCAGGGTCGAGAAGATATCTGGAGACCTCGACGCCGCCGTCGACCGACAGCTTGCGGATGGCGCAGGCGCGAAGGCAGCAAAGGTTGGCGTCGGCGGGGGATCATAGCGCGGAGCGTGAGCAGAGGCAGGGTTTCTTTGGGCGACGAGCGTGGGGCATGGAGCTGTCCCCGGGTTCTTGATATCTACTGCGACAGGGATCTGAAATTGTGTTTCTGGTGCAGATCAGCACCTTTTGGTTCTGAGGCGTATTGGGAGTCCGTCGGTAACGACAAGGGCGGCATACTGGGAAAAGACATGGGAAATACACTGGGAAAAGCAGGGCACTTTTTGCAATGACAGCTCTGATCGAGTGGGATAGCTCACTAGCTTTTTGGTATAAGTGCGTCCATGACGTCTCATTGATAGGACGGTAGAGACAAGAGGGATACACCGGAAGAAGAGGGCAAAAAGAGGTGATTGAGTAGGATAGCTCACTAGCTTTTGGGTATGAGTACGTCCATAACGTCTCACTGGGGAAAACAGAACACATTCTGCAATAGGCTTTGATCGAGTAGGATAGCTCACTGGCTTTGGGGTATGAATGACGTCTCATTGATGGGACGGTTTCCACATTCGCAAAAAGTAAAGTCAGGGCGCTCTTACCCGATTGCGTGCCCCTGAAGTACGAGGTACCATCAAACAGAACATCTGCAGTTTTCCTCACTTGGGATATCAAGCTGAATCTTCCACGTCAAGACCTCCGAATCTCTTTCCAGTCTTGTTGTTAGCCCTATTTCCCGGCTTCTTGTCTTGTTTTCCCAGTACTTCGTCCTCATGCAAAGTTCGCTATCGCTTCTCAAGAGTTTCTGGCTTCCCAGGCTATTTATCCTTGACTCAACCACCAAGGACACTGACGGGAAGAGAAAGAAACCCAAACCCTCCTACCTCATACCTCCCGAGCTAAAGTTCTATTGGCCCAACCAAGACTTCCAAACACACGTCAACCCTTCCCCTTCCCTCACGTCACAACTCCCAGCCCAAAGACCCATCCATCCATCACTCCGTGTTTACCCCACCCCAGAATCAACACCTCACAAGCCCAGCTACATCCATCTAGAAGCAATTGATGCAGGATGCTCTTTCTCGGTGTCGGCAAGCTGGGACGAGAAATCAAGACCGAATTCCGAAAAGCCGAAAACCGGAAACCGGAGACCTTGTATCTCGATTCTCACTCACAAGATCTGAGCGGGAAAGCGGGGGGGGGGGGGGGGGGGGGGGGGTGGGAAAGATTGTGAG
>JAABUO010000568.1_pt1 | contig 66440 bp, 57 predicted proteins | sample 5559291 | NCBI WGS metagenome assembly JAABUO01 (sample SAMN10711878, study PRJNA513372) | rock metagenome | isolation source: Antarctica rocks | place: Antarctica: Victoria Land, Finger Mt sud | reverse complement strand
CGCATCTACGAAAGTATGCATCTAATGATGAGATCAATTGCGAACATCCGACGTGTAAGGCAAACAGCCTAACCCTGCCAAGTGTGATGGCTTTCAAGAGTCATACCGCCAAGGTGCATCAGATTAATCTTCGTGCCTAGTTCCTCGGTGTGTTTCTTTCACTACGGAATGTTATTGAGCCTTTCAGCCGAGAATCGTCTGGGTAAATCTTCGCAGCGGCCGTCCTGTCATCGAAAAGGGAAGGAAGGGGCTTGATAGGAAATTACTTTCGCCTTCTAAAATTCTCTCTTTCTACTCTACTTGTTGTCGACGTTTTTTTATTTTTTATTTTATGCAGCCTAAGGCTATGAAACACGGTGCTATCTACCTAAATAGTGGCACTGTAGCGCTGTCTGTATGCTAAAGAATGTAAATTACATGACTTTTAGCTAAAATCGATGTTTAATATCTTCCCGTTGTGCAGTCACACCGATAAAATGCGTATACGAGCGCGTGCAATTTGCGAATTGCGAAATGCGAAAAATACATAAAATACAGCAAAAAATACATAAAATTAAATCAAAGGGGTAAGTGCGAGTGTCGCTTGCGTGATCTAGCATGGGTATACAACTAAAGTGTGGTACCACGAAGTCAATACATCGATGTAACCCCGCACTGCCTGACTCGCTATTAAGTTTCTCTACGGGAGTCCGTCTCTGCCTGATACTCTTCTGACCTCTCTTACTCCATCATAAGCACCCTAAGCACTTTTCAAGCTATCGTTTCATCATACTTGTCATGCCGTCTAGAAAACCAAAGTCGGATCGAAGATGGTCAATGTACTCGGCGTTGCACGACGATGTATCACGCCTACTAGAAGAAAATGATCTACATTTCGACTTCCATGAAAATGACGACACCGAAAGTTGCACAAAAGAGTACGATACCAATATCATGGGTCGATTCAGATGCCATAACCGCGCATGTGGCTCTAACGGATGGCCGAGCAAGAGGATCGCTATCACCATACGGATGTATCCTGGAGCACAATATAATGCAAGGGTATATCATCAACGCTGTCTGAGGTGCAATAGTCTCAGTAAACCCCGTTTAGACGATTCATATGCAGAAAGAGTGGCATATCGTCTCAAAAAGTGGTGTGGAATGGAGATGAACAGGCCTTTTCACTCAGGTCAAAGTGAAGGCCCTCATCTGAGTAATTTGTGTGAGGGATGCAAGGATGGTCATTGCAGTGAATTGTGACCGAGACGGCTTGACTAATGAGGCAAGTCAATTGTTCACGTTTAACAAGGGATTGATATCTAACTGCTATCCAGTGGCCTACACGGTCTCTTGCCGGCACCCGTCCATCGTTTCTACCGGCGTGCTTGCGCTAGACCTACTAGCCCCCTTAGCCACCAGTATTCAGAAGATTTAGTCGTGAAGTAGTTGCGTTCCGCTATACTTCAGGCTGTCATCAGCGCCGCTTGATGCTCAATGATGATGCCCTTTGTGTGAACCGGAGCTGAATACCTGTTGCGTCAGACATTGCAGCATCGAAATTGGGGAGAGAATTGGAGCCGACGTACTTGACGCACGTTTTCTTGATAGACAGGAGAGAGAGGCTGTAGTACAAACAGTAGAACCCGTGGGATGCAATCTTGTTAGATCCTATAGAACCTGGCAATTTAGAATTCTTGACATAGCCAATATAAAAGATCCGAGAAGCGTCGTCCAAGGAAGGCATCCCCATGCCATAGCAGTAGATTCGGTATGTCGTCAAAGAACTCATCACGCCCTCCATCATGCGTTCTTTGCTAACATCGAAGCGAACAAGCTGAGCAGAAGATCCGTCAGCAGGAAATATCAAAGCCAATGACCCATTCGTGTGTTCGGTCATTTTGAGCTGCTGCAAATCTTGTTAGAGCAAACCCTGTCAAAAGATCTAATTAAGGTTGACCGAGTCCTGAAACTGGTTCAATATATCAATAGACAATATATTTATCAAAAGGGTGAAAGAGGACGAGAGATATCTTAGTCCCAATTAAACACCAAGCAGCCAACCAAATGCCAAATTTATTATAGACGAATGTATTATGGTGTCCTCATAGTGACTGCTGCTATCTCAATCCAGCTATTCGACCTTCAGGATAGACCCCAGATCCGAAGATCATGAAGCAGGTTGATGGCCGAAGAAAGTGGCCACGTCAGGAAAGACACATTCCTTGCTATTCTTCAGAAGTTCATATGGTTAAGCAATGGCAACTATAATGTCTAGGAGAAATTGGTCATGTAATTGTTTATGTCGCCTCAATTATTTGCAAAGGATTCAAGAGGCGCTAAGCCCTGCGCCAAAGCTAGGTCTAAAGCTCAGCCGGGGCCGATTTGACTCCTGACCAGGGCGCATACCTGGCGAGGACACTGATGCTCTTACAACGCGGCATCCTTCATTCTACCATGCAAATTCTGCAAGTATTGACTCTTACCAGCGGCCAAGTGGCTCAGCGCCGCCAAGCTGTCATTGCCCATAATGTTGAAGATTGACAGCTCGGCCTTGATTTCCTTGATCAACCAGTAGCGAATCTCGACCGCCACGAGCGACCACGTTCGAGAGCAACGAAACGAGCCCAATACAGTAGCCCTTCAACCGCGTTCGCTGGCTGCTGTCTTGCCTGGGATTTTTCGACTGGAGCCTCGCAATCTTTTCTGTTACTAATTAAGTTGACTTGAAGGTTTCCTCGACCCATGATTAGAAATTCGAGGAGAAGGGCGTAATCGCATCGAAGTAGCAAGATTGTTGTCAAAAGACGATTTCGTACTTGAAGAACATTTGGTTCGCAAGAAATCTTAGTATTCACTTCGCGATGTTTGCGCGCATTTTGCACAAGGTCGTGGATGCGACTAAGAGATTGCTTCGCTTTGTCGACTTTTTTGAGAAATTGCTTTACCTCTTTTCGAAGTTTCAAGATGCTCTTAAATTTGGCATCTAATCTAGCGAAATTGGCGATATTCTTAATCTGCTAATCATTGAATCCTTTCAATTGAATAGACTTCAAAGAGAGAAGTTCTAACGAGAAAGATAATTTCTGCGTAGGGTCTTGGCCCTTCGTCTCGCCTTCTTGAAGCTCTGTCTCTTCTCGTTTCATTCTGGCAATCAAAGGAACAAATTGTATGTTTGCCCATACAACAAACTTTTTGTTGTCTCGTCAATCCACGTTCGTCGAACTATGCGATCATATCTATTAATATTTCGAAGAGGGCAACGACACATTGGGCAGTTCTTTAATTATGCGATAGAGAACGATTTCGAACTAGACTTTAGTCTTACGATCGAGTTCGCACCATCTAGTTCGTTAGAGAAAGTATAATAATTCGAGATACTTATGTGATTGTTCATGCTTTCCAAAGTGAGAATGTGGTCACATAATAATATAATGCAAGAGCTTTCGTCGAGATCAATCTTAGCATAGCTAAATCTTATGATGTAATTAATTATTATCTTCTTGATCGACGTATTTGCGCATTTCTAACAATGCTAAACATCTAGACAAACCTTCTTACAAATAGACGAACATCGATGATCACAACTTAAAATCTTCGAACAACGTTTCAAACAAGACAAAAGGTCGCAAGGCAAGATTTAATGTATTTAATTTGATTTTTGTTATTGACGTCGAGACCTTGAAATATTATGAAGATCGTATAGATTTATGTGCAATGTGCCATCAATATTAGAAGAAGATTGATTTTTCGATTCGTTATTCGACGAAACTTGTGATCATTCACGTCGAGAGCATTACGCAAGGGCGAAGAAAAATCAATGCTTTTTCTTAGGCAATGTAGTGATTTAAAAATTAGCAAAAACTTGATGTCTCTTTTGAAACGACTTTTTATAAAGATTTGCAAAATCGATCTTGCAAAGCTTGTGTCTTGAATGTGAGTCTAAAGAGATCAATCTCTAATGATTAGTAGAGATCACAAATGTGCAAGAAGTCTTGATTTGAATCGCGATCTAAGAAGTCTTTATTAAAGATTTCGAAAGAATCAATCTAGTGAGCAAAATAAGACGAGATATTATTATAGTTAGCAATCTAGAAACAATAGATCTAATGTATAATAACTTCGAAATTGCAAAATTATTAAATACGTTCTTTACAAGTTCATTCATTGTGTCTATAATCGCCTAGAGAAAGATTTCAATATAGTGTTTATGTTGCTGCCAACGTATGTAGACTACGACTAGCTCCTCTCGAAGTTCGACTACTTTCGCTTGGCGCTAAGTTGTTAATCATAATTTTTCTCTTCTTGTTGTTGGCATTGGAGAGGCTCGACTCTTGAGTTGTTGTCAAGCTATCAACGTGTGCTAATTCAATGAATTCATGGATAGATTTATTGTTGGTTTCAAGAACCTCTTGAGAATTGAGAGCAGCATTGGGTTGCGTCCTAGAGCTAATAGTTTGCGTCTCATCGACAAAAGAGTGATTGAATCCTAGAGGTACGCTAGCATCTTCTAGTTTAGTTCGTGCCTCGAAAGTTTTCTCGTAGGTGTTCATCGCAACGGAAAAGTCTCTAAACAATAAATCTCGCATTCAGTCCATAATATGGTCATGAAGTGCATGCTTTGCATAAAAGATTAGGTATCATAATTAACTAGCTAAGGATTCAACAATAGCAAGCAGTCGCAATGATGTCTTTACTAATGCTCGAAACGACTTAGCGTAGACCCACCCTTTCCTTTAGTTGACTAGTGAGGGGTCAAGCTCTACTCTTAATCACATCTCATATTTACTACTTCAAAGTGTGACAACCTTACCTCTAAGCTGTTCAAGACGAGCTTTATGTTCTTACACTTGAGTCTTCTAAAGTAGAAACTTAAAACTTTATGAATCCACTAAGCATTTCAGCGAGTATTGTCGCTATATTACAACTCACGAGAACGATCATTCAATACCTTAACATCGTCACAGGTGCCCCCAAAGATCGTTAGAGAATTCTCTTGAAATTATGCAATGTCAACGACACGCTATACATTCTCGAAGACCAAGCAAGTCAAGCATAGCAGGGCGACGCGTGGTCATCGACGTTACTGTCACTCAATAAGTCGAACGAACCTATTGAGCAATTTAAGACAGCATTGGAGCGTTTGGAAAATAAATTGGCGCTCGCTAAGGATTGGAGAAAGGTTAGCAAGATAATTGTATGATCGTTTCAAAAAGAAGAGATCAAAGAAATTCTCAATGTCATTGAGCGACAAAAGATCTTTTTCAATCTAGCGCAACAGAACGATCATATGTGCGATTCTCTCTGCTTCTCTTTTAAAGTATAGATACTAAACATATATAGAGACTTATCTAAGGCTATCAAAGATGACGTTGTAAGCTTACGAGGCGAAGTTACTCAATTACATCTCGGTTAGATAACGAGAACTTCCCTCTTTCTGCTAAGAACGCTCACTCATAAGATACAAATAATAACAACGAAAGAATTCGTCGATGGCTAGTCGCGCCAGATTCGTCATTGAATCACAACAAGGCTCTAAATGAGCGTCATCCTAGAACTAGTACTTAGTTTGTTGAGAGCAAAGTCTTTGCTGATTGGAAGACCATCTCAGCATCGTTCTTCTAGCTGTATGAGATACCTGAATGTGGGAAGACGATTCTTAGCTCCACAATCATTGAAGATGTTATTCATCATTGTCATCTCAATTCTACCCTAGTCGTGTTGTACTTCTATTTCGACTTCACCAATGTTAAGAAGCAAGGGCAAGAAAAGATAATTCGTTCGCTAATTTTACAGCTCTCTTCGCAATGTGAAAGAGCACCTCAAGATCTAGAAGCACTTCATTCATCGTGTATGAATGACGAACGACAACCTACGCACGATATGCTTCTAGCTACTCTACATCAAATGATGAAATCTTTTGAGAAGACGTTTATCATCCTTGATGCTCTAGATGAATGCTTAGAGAGACGAGAGCTTCTAGAAGATATTAAGAAATTTAACTACTAGACGAATACGAATCTGCATATACTAAGCACAAGTCGAAGGGAGAAAGACATTGCAGAGCAGATAGAACCTTTAGCTCATGATTGGGGAAAGATGTCTATTGACAATGTACGAGTTAATGATGATATTCGCGCCTATGTTCACGAGAGACTTTAGGCTAATCTAGAACTAAAAAGGTGACGCAAAGAATCAAATGTGCAACAAGAAATTAAGAACACACTAATGAACAAAGTCGATAAAATGTAGAATTTCTTTTCCTTGTTTATATGAACATTCAAGGTTAAGACTAATGTATGCAATTAGGTTCCGATGAGTCGCATGCCAACTTAATTCGTTAAGAAGCTATCTTAATGTTTATGGGCTTCGAAAAAGATTAGCATCTCTATCAAAAGATTTGAACGAGACGTACGCTCGAATACTAACCAATATTGACGAGGACTATCGTCGAGATGCTTTGAAGATACTACAATGGCTAACGTATTCTGCTTGGCCTCTACAACTTGAAGAAGTCGCCAAAGTTGTTGTCGTCGATGTTGACGAGAGTTCTCGATTTGATCCAGAAAAAAGATACTTAGAGTCGCGCGATATATGGACGACCTGTTCTAGTCTTATATCCTTACAAGGAGAGATACTCGAGGATGCTCACAAGGGAAATACAAGGGTCATTGTTCAATTGGCACACTTCTCTGTCAAGGAGTATCTCATCTCACCAAGCATTCGAAACGAACGAGCTAAAGATTACAGTATTTAGGAGATAGACACCAATGCTTTGATAGCTAAAAGCTGTCTTGCATATCTTCTACATTTTGATGAGCCAAGTTCTCTAACCACTTGGTCTATCCTTGAATTTCCACTGGCCAACTATGCAGCAGAGTATTGGACAAGACATGCCCAAGTAGCTAAGAGAGGTTCGACCTCAGCACCTCTCCTAAGTATAGAGCTCCTCTTGATCAAGGGACATGGCTTACTTAACTGGATCCGTTTCTACGACCAAGAACAACCATGGCGAGATTCAGACATAAGTAGAAAACTTGATGATATCCATCCTTCGCTCTATTATGCATCATTTGCTAGATTAATCAGATATATAAAGTTCATTCTTGATAAAGGAGCCAATGTTAACGCTTAAGGTGAAGAGTATGGCAACGCATTGCATGCGACGTCACTTGAAGATTATGATCAAGTAGCGTAGATGTTGCTCGTTAAAGGAGTCGACGTCAACGCTTAAGATGAAACTTATGGCAACGCATTGTATGCGACGTCTCAAGAAGATTATGATCAAGTAGTGCAGATGCTGCTCGCCAAAGAAGTCGAGATTAATGTTTAAGATAAACACTATAAAAACGTATTGCAAGCGACGTTAGCAAGAGATCATAATCAAGTGATGCAAATGTTGCTCGCCAAAGAAGTCGAGATCAACGCTTAAGATAGATACTATGACAACGCATTGCAAGCGACGTCTTAAGAAGATTATGATCAAGTAATGCAAATGTTGCTCGTCAAAGAAGTTAAGGTCAACGCTTAAGATAAAACTTATAACAACGCATTGCAAGCGACGTCTAAAGAAGATCATGATCAAATGATGCAAATGTTGCTCGCTAAAGGAGTCGACGTCAACGCTTAAGATGGAGACTATGGCAACGCATTGCAGGCGACGTTAGCAAGAGGTTATGAGCAAGTGGTGCAAATGTTGCTCGCCAAAGAAGTCGACGTCAACGCTTAAGATGAAGACTATGGCAACGCATTGCAGGCGACGTTAGCAGGAGGTTATGAGCAGATGGTGCAGATGCTGCTCGCCAAAGGAGCCGACGTCAACGCTCAAGATGAAAAGTATGGCAACGCACTGCAGGCAGCGTAGGGGGAGTACTGCCAAGGGCAAATCCCACAAAAACTAGAGGGAGTACTCACTAGGGGAGTACTCGTAGGGTGAGTACTACCAAAGGTAATACTCTCCAAGGGCAAATTCTACAAAAACTAGAGGGAGTACCCACCAGGGGAAATCCCACAAAAACTAGATGGAGTACTCCCCTGGCGATTAATACGTTGTTAGAAGCGAGTCCCGTTCAATTATAGTCCAAGGTTGAATTCTTAGAATGATGATAATGGCCAGTACAGGTCATAAATGTGCAAGAAGCCTCGACTTGGACTGCGTTCTAAAGGGTTTGTTATTAAAGATTCCAGAACCTCTACAATGGGCTTAATAGAACGGATATTATTAGTGTTACACAATTATCCTTTCGCTATATAATGTGTTCGAATAGCAATATAGATAGCTAGCAACCAGAAAGGATAAATTTAATGTTATAAGTACCTAATTTGCAAGATCATCAAGCACATCCTTTACAAATTCATGTGTTGTGTATATAATCGCCTAGCGAAAGATTCAAATGTAGTATCTATGCTACCGGCTGCCAGGGTATGTAGACTACGGCCAGCTTCCCGGCGGATGGGCTGCTTTAACTTGGCGCCGCGCTGTCAAAGAAAGCTCTACTCCCACTCGTCAGTCCTAACTTCTTTCTTCTCGTTCGTGGCATTAAAGAGACTCGACGCTTGAGTTGCTGTCGAAGTATCAAAGTGCGCTGATTCAGTGGATTCATGATCCGTTTCAGGAACCTCTTGAGAGCTGAAAGTAGGATTAGGCTGTGTCCCGAAGCCAACAGATTGCGTCTCATCAACAGCAGAGTGGTCCGAAGCCAGAGATATGCTAGCATCTTCTGGTTCAGGCCTGTTCTCGTAAGTGCCCACCGTAGCGGATAAGTCTTTAAACAGTACATCCCACATCCAGTCCATAGTATTTCTCATCGAAGTTCTGACTCCCGAGATTACGGAATCTCTCGGGTCTTCAACTGCCCAACATCTCAGAACCTTGGAGTAGTAGATATCGCTATCGTCGACTTCCTTCTGTTCGTCTTGCACACTCTGGAGCGCTGACGTGGTCAAGTGCGTTGGTTGCGCGACAGCACGACGAGCTCGCTTTGCACAGAGTTACTGCTTGGCATAGGAACTCTTTCTCTTCTGTCCCTGTTGCTCAGGTTCTGTAGACGAAGACTCCTGTTCGATCGTGTCCGATCTAGGTGTCAGATCTTCCGACTCAGGTCTGGCTTCGACATGTAAGCGATCCCTACTCTTCAATTGACGCCGTCCGCTCTCGATTTTGTCAGGACGTTTCAAGACTAGTGTTTGAGGATTCACGGCGACGCTAGCTGTATGCCAAGGCTAATCAATTTCCACTTTGTAATTCTGGGCGAAACAAACGGGTATTACATAAGCACCTTGCATGTGGTGGTCTACTACAGGAGAGACAACAAATTCAACATCAAGGAGGAATGCGTATGGTAGCTTTCCATCTTGATGATCGACGATTATTACTCTGGTTCTAATTCTAGTTTATTCGGTAAAGACTGATTGAAGGAAATACAAATTTCAAGGAATCCCGCAACATTCCTTACAACTAACTCAAAGCTCGAACTCTATGGAGTCTCTAGGATTCCTAGAGGCAGGTGGCGTGCCTAAAGCGATCTTCTGCTTTGGATCTCGCTTCAGGTCGCTCCTCTAAGGAACCATGTTTCCAATATCATCATCCTCGTTCTTCTTAATATCGTCATCCTTGTCCTTAGTCTAGAATATCGCATTCGACGACAACCATAACATCTCTTCGATATCGTGACTGGTCAGCTGGTCTCCAGTGTTCGGGTGCACATTATTCGCTCGACATTGATCAACTTCTGCGAGCAACTTCTCATTTTGACGATTCAACTGTGCATCGATGCGTTTGAGTTTGGCAGAACTAAGTCCTTTCATTGCAGATAGCGCAGACCTGGTACTTACATATTGTTTCTCCAGCACCTTGATCAAGTAATATTGGATTTCGCTTTAAGTACGCGCGGTTTTGTTGACTCTCCTTTGATTTGTTTTCTTGATTTTGACTCGCCCTTAGATTCTTATATCCTTGGTCGCTGTGTCCCTTGGCAGATCTTCAGATCCGTACATTCCCTCTTCCAGCCATTCTTTGGCGACCCCTTTCCCAAATTTTGCTCCTAGGTATATCTCGAAATATGAATTCATGTTCGTTCCACGATTCACGATGACTCGCGAGTCGAAGCTAGCTTTTCTGACGACCTCGACTTTTCTAAGAGATGTTTGGTCGTCCAACTCATCGGGTATGGAACGTCGACTTTGGTCTTCACGCCACCTTTGGTGGAAGCCTGCCCAGCTTTATTGGCGTTTTGGGACGCTGCGGCTCCGGAAGACTCTGCGACTTTAGATGACTCTGCTCCGTTAGGGTCTGGACCTTCAATAGTAATAACCCATATCTTAGGATACCCATGTCGCTCATTCAATTGACGCAATACATTGTTGATGTTGATCAACTTTTCTCTCGCGATTTCGTCAACCGGGTTTTTTTCTAAAGCTTTGAGGTAAGGTCGCGTCATTTCAAAATTGGTGATGAAGATAAAAATCTTAACGATAAAGTTCTGAAGGTCCTTCTTAGGAAGTCTGTTCTTGAAATTCTGCTTCATTATTTGCTTATTTAGTTTCTTCAAATTTGACTTCGCTCCAGCGTTCTTGAGATTTTCCATGAGCTTTCCCAAATGCGTTGTAGCTTCTTCGTATATCTTCGTGCGAAAACCATCAGGCTTTGGAGCTTCGCTTTGATTCAATTCCATTGCTTCAGTGTTGTCATTCGCGTCACTTTCCTCCGCACAAGCGTTCTCGGCAAAGTCCTCGGATTCAACATCGAGGGCTTGGGCTATCACGTTGACAACTGTATTGTAAAGTTAGACCTGTCTTAGACTAAAACGAAAAGCAAGGGGTCTCGAGTAGCTTCAAGCAGCACCATCGAGTGTTGCCTACGTTTGAAAGTCTCTTCAGCATCCTCGTACTTATTCTTATTGGGGTGCAAGAGCAGCGAGAGCTTCTTGTACGCTTTCTTGCTCTCCTCTTTTGTACACGGATTCTTCACTTCAAGGATTTGATAATACCTGTTCGGTCCGCATTTCATTACCTGGTTGACCGCGTTCTTCTGCTCTTCCGTGTATTCTCTCTGGTTTTTTCTTCCTTTGTGTCCGGTAGGTTCCCTGACGTTAAAAGGTGATGACCCGCCATTTGAATATCTTCATCGTCTGGGTTGACTATACCAGCATTTATCCGCTCACTAGACGCAATACGATCTCTATCACCCATCACATCATCTTCATCCTTATCTCTACCCTTAACATTGGCGATATCATCCCGAAGGGTCTCCACGCGAGATTCCTGATCTAAATCGTTTTCTTCAGAGCCGAAGAAACTGTGAAAGAAGTCTCCTTTTACAGCAAAAGATGTCAGATAACGTCTGGGAATGTGGCTGTAAGAATTCGAATAAATGTAATCAAGAAAGAGACTCTCCTGATCTGCTTGAAAAGATTGATCGTATGATCTATCGCATCGATCGGAAATGTTCGATTCGCAATCATCATGATCTGATGTCAATTCAGGAATCACTCTCATTCTTTGAGCGTAGGGAACGTCGCTCATGAGTTGGCAATTGAGCTGCACTATTCGACGCATACGTGCCAAATCAATCTGGTAATACTCCGTCATATGAGTGCGATGACTGCGATCGCGAGTTTGGAAGTCAACAGGCTCTAGATCAGCACCTTAACTCTCTCGCTCACTATCCATCATACGAGTGCAATGACTGTGATCACACGTTTAGAAGTCAGCAGGCATTGCGACAGCACCGCGTCTCGTCTGTTCACAATAGAGGATACATTTCGAGCATGCTGTGAGGGCAGTAGCGTTACACTGCAATGGAATCCAAGTGCTAAATAAGCGGAGGGTATCATTGAAGGCGGAAAGTTGCAGGGTGCAGCTCATGACTCGATGCTGTTTGTCTCGCTTTCTAATTGGTTTCACTTCACAGACAATTTGATGAGATTCATCAAGAATATAGATGACGTGTCATGTTCTAAATTAAGCGTATTCAATTTCAAACTGAATTTACAAGATATATGACATAATCTTTGACAGCAAAGGAACTATTCACTTTCAGATCTGTCTCCGTTTGTTGGAGGGAAGGCCTGCGTTATTGGCTGTAGCCCCAGAAGGTTTTCTTTCATAAAGTTCATGGCCCGCTTGAGATACTGCAGACCGACTGCTCTGGCGCGGTTGCGGGCGTGAGAGATGAAGATGTCGATGTCGGCTTCGTGCTGGGCGAGGAAGGGTTGTATATAGGATTGGTAGAGGAGGCGGGCGCCTTGGGTTTGGGGTAGGACGAGGTAGGAGAGCAGGAAGAGGCGGAGGTAGGCGTAGAAGGGAAACCTGGGTAGTGATGCAAGGTTAGAGGGGGTTTTGGTAAAGTTTGGGGTTGGGGTTGGGGGAGAACGTGGGCGGAGGGTGGTTACCAGGAAAAAATGAACCATGTCCAATATTCAATAAGGTTAAAGCAGGAGGTGACGACCCAGTACATGAGCCATGGTGTTAGCTGAGCCGGGTCGGAAGTACGAAGCGCTTTGTAGGAGGTGAAGATTGGGAGAAGGATGGTGACGAATAAGCTGGGAATTTGTCAGTGAGGTTCTACGTGTTCATGTAGATAACATGTGACTGAAGGTATCGCTAGGGCTTTGACTTACGAGAGTATGTTCGGGAGAATGTCGAACATCGTCAATCGCATCAAGTCCGATAAGGAGGGTTGATCCGCTTCTTCTCCTTCTCGCTGACAAACGCCGGCAGAGCACAAATGTTACAAACAACCCTTTAGATGCTCGTAGGTCTACGGATATTTGACTGTGACGGGTGATTAGCTTTGTCACTGCGAAGACTGAAATAGCTGAAAGTATTCTGCTAGGACATACGTCAAGTCACGAAGCCGACGGCTTTAAAGTCAGCGCAAGAAGCCATATCTGAAGAGATGTGCTATAATTTGGGGGAGGAGGGGAGGGGCATATTTGGGAGGGAGGGCCGCCATATCTGGAGTGGGGTGCCTCATCTTGAAAAGGGGGGAGCCGCCATATTTGGAGGAGATAAAGAACCATAAAGGTACAACAGAGAATCAAAGATACAGCAAAATCATTCAATCCCTTTCTCGTTAACTCGGTATCGCAAAAAGCCTTAGAAAATTGACTTACAGCATCAATGAATCAGCTGAACATCGATCGCGCGAATGCTCTGTCATATGAATCCTTTCATACTTCACCTTTTCCCCTTCAACAAGGTCTCCATGATAAAGATCAGTTCATGAAAGCTTATTCGCTCACTTCTTATCCTACGTTTTACAAGACAAACAAGCGGTCATTTTCCGCGTTTGAAACAGATGGCAACATAATGCCCACGACGGAATATGAAACCAAGCGAAGGGAAAGGAACTTCGGCTCATATCATCACTTCTTCAACGCCCCTTCATCTTCTAGTCTATGCCATTCTTCGCCGATTTCATCTTTGAATGTCTCATCGACGGAACTTAAAAGAGTGTTAGAGTCAATATTTAATCAAGTTGATTGATTAGAGGTGGCATTAGCGATAGCTAAGAATCGAGCGCCGTCAATTTACTGCGAAGTCATCGAGAAGATATTGCAGGCACAAATACATCAGCTTGTAAAGGCCGAGATCAAGGATAAGTATGAAGGGGATGAGAATACGAATAAGCACGAGGATGAGAATGAGAATGAGGATGAGGATGAGGATGAGGATGAGGAATATGTGTATGTGTACGAGGACGATGATGACAACAATGACGACGACGAGGATGAGAATGAAGATGAGGATGAGGATGAAGACGAGAATGAGACTGACGACGGCGATGAGTACAACAGGGTGTAAAGAGAAGTAAAATAGGCGAGAAGGAACAAGGAAATTAAAGCGAAGAATTGAAAGTGGGTTGACAGTAAATGTGCAAGCTACTATGATCGTATCTGTTTTAGTCTTTGACGTTTGCTTTTGCAGGACTTGTAATCGATTTGCATAATCGAGGCCTTCAATGTATCTATTGCCGAACATCACAAGCGTAACATTGATACTGCAGGATTAACCTACCCATCTACTGCAATTCAGAGCTTAATGCTTAACAGAAGTTTAGTCCATCCTTTGGATCAAAGAGGCTTGAGGGCCAGCACAAAGTGTGTAGGGACTTCTAGTGAGTAAGCAATTCTAGTAAGTAGAGCCCAAAAGTGGAGGGAGATACTCATCAGGGAAGTACTCGCCAAGGAAGTACTCTTCGAGTGCAGTTATGAGCAATTTCTGGATGCTAGTGCCTCGCTTTTTTGAGGCCGTGACGCAGCCCTATACGTAATTTAATTACTTACCTTTGGAGAGTACTCCCTTTGGTAGTACTCCCCCGACGAGTACTCCCTTCAGATTTTGTGGGATTACCTCTGGAGTACTCCCTTTGATAGTACTCCCCCGACGAGTACTTCCTTCAAATTCTGTGGGATTTACCTCTGGAGAGTACTCCATTTGGTAGTACTCCCCCGACGAGTACTTCCTTCAAATTCTGTGGGATTTACCTCTGGAGAGTACTCCATTTGGTAGTACTCCCCCGACGAGTACTTCCTTCAGATTCTGTGGGATTTACCTCTGGAGTACTCCCTTTGATAGTACTCCCCTGGCGAGTACTTCCTTCAGATTTTGTGGGATTTACCCTTGGAGTACTCCCTTTGGTAGTACTCCCCCGACGAGTACTCCCTTCAAATTCTGTGGGATCCTCCTTCAGAGAGTACTCCCTTGGATAATATTATTCCCTTAGTAAGTACTTCCCTCAATGCGTCCATTCAAGAGTAAGTTTTCGAATTGTACTCCTCTCACGTCCCTCTTCAAAGCTTACTCTGTCATTACAGCTCAGTTTACACCATTTCGGATAGCATCAGCGTCGAAGAACATTTATTTCAAGACATGGAGGTTTGAGGGATTGAAAAGTATGTCAATGACTTGATTCTGCCCCTAAACCCCCTTTCCACTTAATGGTTAAAACGAGAACCGACCTTCAACTTATTTCCTCGCCACAGAACTGGACTCTGTTTCAGCAATCTACGGAAGATATAAAAGATCCCAGCCAATCTTGGCTGCTATCACCGCACATAAGACGTGAGATCGGAGACACTTCGAAATGGGCTTCTTGGGAAGAAAATCGTTCTTTGTCTTGTCAGCCAGATATACTGAGTTAGCTAGACTAGAACGGAAACCTGCATTTTTCAATTTCTCCAAAGAGCTGTCCTGTGTAGCGGCCAGGAAATCTTTGATACCGAAGTTATCCTTCCACTTATCCGCGTTCTTTAGCGCGGTAGAATGAGGATCCAGGATGAATGTTTCAGGCTCCATTAACTCCATCATGACGGACCCGAGGCTACAGACGTCATTGCGTTCGCTTTCCGGAGTGAGCCTTCTGCCATTGATAAAAGACTCGCCGATGTTGGCTGAAGGATATTAGCAACGACCGAGTCAGTTCCAACAAACTTACCAATCTTCACCCTCCCTTCGAGATTGAGAAGTATCGTACCGCAGCTGAGGGCGCCATGATAATGGGAAAGCTCCTTGTGTAGGTAAGAGAGACCGTCCAGCACCTTTTCCCCGATAGTGAGCAAATTTGAAGTGAAGCGATCAAAGCTAACTCTTACCTCCTTGCAAATTGCTGCTATCTGAAAGGCTTTCAACGGGCCTTGCAGTAGGCCGGTGATGTGTCGTAGGGAAACGTCCATTTGTTCATAGATGATTACGACATCATCATTGTCTTGGTACATGTCTCTGATTTCGACAAGCTGGTCACTGTTGAAACTTGGTATCCGATGTACGAGGCTGTTATCAACTTTCTTGACCCGTTTGATTGCGACGAAATTACATTCCTCGCTGTTGTCTGAACCAATAATGGCCGGTCCCGCTTGGTCACGAGTCATAAGTTCGTTGTATGATACTTGCGAAAAAGTCCCAACAGGCCGTTCGATTTTCTCTTTTCCAAGTTTTGCAATTTTACCCCCATTCTTACTCTGGGAGACTGGGTCTAATGAAAAGAAGCTGGACGGATCTTCTAGAGCGCGCTTTCTTGGAGCCTGAATGTCAGACGAGGTACTCGAGCTGTATTGCACAGAATTCTCAGCAACAGTCAGCAAGGAGTTGCCGACCTGAGTTAGAGGTCTGTGTTCTCCAGGCATGGTTTGAAGGTTCGAGACTGGGGTCAGAAGGGGTCATATAGCGCTGGGAATTTTCTTGACTTCATTTCTGGAGTCACCCTGGGCCAAAGCTGAACCAACGTGCAGCCGAAAGTGGATCAAAAAGCAGCCAAAAGCAGATGCCAGTTGTCCCTGAGATCGGCTGACTTATGTTACCAGACACTGCCCATTTATGCATCAGATCGCCTGAAATAGAACATATCGTTCAGTCAGAAACGTTTAGTTGCGTGTTCCGCTGATGATTTGTAAGGCGACAAAATCAAGCATCAATAAATGCATCTTCAGTATAATTTTAACGCAACATCACCGATTTAGTCAAACGTTCTTCAATTAATTTAAATGACCCACTATATAATGCTATCGAGAGCTACGGTTTCCTCCTACGTGTCCATGTGAACGGCCAGAGACGTCTTTTCCATTCAGCTGGTTGATAGTCAAGTTCCAACAATCTTACTCCCTGATTCAAGCGCGGTCGAACGAGATCTTGTAATTCATATCGCACTGGTTCATTTGCGGAAACTAGAGTGATCATCAGCCCAAGACGTTTTCCAAAAGCTTCATAACCTTGCCTGTAACTAAAACCTTCTCTCTGTCCTTTTCTGATCCCGACCCCACTTGATCTTGCAATAAAACCTGAAGATCTATTATACCGTTGTGGTAAGCGACGCGTCGGTGCTCTCCAACGTACTGAGGGCTGGGAGCAAGTCGTCCGTTCTTAAAAAATAGCGACACGTGGAGCATCTGGCATCACTAGTTTAGCCAACCTCTTACAAGGCACTTCCCGTAAGCATTTGACTTACATAACCATGATCCAAGGTATCCTCTCTCAAAGTTCTGTTAAGCAGCTCATTCGCCGGTTTCTCATCGCCTACCAACGTCAAACACTTTCAGCAACCAAGAAGTCTGAGATGCTCACCTAGATCCTGTAGTTGCCACACCATATGAATGTTGCGTGTGCGAACCTCTGAAAGATTGAATCCTTGTATCAGTTCTTTGAGGAAAGGCAACTGTGCCGCGATCCCAAATCCGGTGGCCACCATCAAGACTTTTCCGTAGTCCCCAATAGGCACATTCGAGCCGTGTGGCCCACTGAAGAAAGCTATGCGGAAATCAGAAGGCTCCGGGATAACCCGAAAATTCCCGGCGCCACCAAAATGGCTCTGATCGATTTCATCTGCTGCGCCTATCCGCGATTCATTGACCTCTTCCACTCCTCTTAAAGATACATTCCCCCCTTGAAGTTCATCGGCGCGGTTGAAGAGCTTCCGCGTGAAGCCGTCCCTCGGTTCTATCAAGAAATCTAGGCTAGGGTTTTTGCCCTCGCTCCAGGAGGCAATGGTGAAAGGATGGCTTTGCAAGGACGACCACAGACTGACGGATGGAATCCAAACGTTAACGTATTGTCCGGCCTTGACTTTCCACGGTCGGGGGGTAAAGATTGTCATTCTCACGGCGCCGTTTTGTCTTGCAATCAAAGCTCGGGAGCAGCCACGATGGAGGGCGACGTTTCTATATAGAAGGGCCAAGCACTGTATCACAAACGTGGTCAGAAAAGTGCAACCGGAAACGAGTAGGTATAGGCCTGGGAGTTTCATGCTCGACGGAAGATGTCTCCAAAGGGCGTAAGCTGCGACAAAAGCCAATGCCTGATGGCAGCGGAGGAAGAGTTCATAGGAAACCCGGCGAAACAAGTGCGAGGATAGAAGAAGTAGCGAGACCATGGATATGATTGCCTGTATTAGAGGTCAGCAGGAGTTAAATTCCTGGGGAGCACAATGACCAACTATCAGTTCAAATAACGGCCCGGAACCGCTCCTGCTAAGACTTGGCTTACCAGCCGTGTGGATGATGACGTGAAGCAGGCCAAGAAGAACGGACATGGTTCCTGTTGATGCATGGAAAAGACGGTACAGGGGCAGCGAAACACCGAGCAAGTCGCAAATAAAGCTCAAGTGGAATCCAAAATACGCCGGCATCATGTTAATTAGCGATAAGTTTCCCGCGCGAGTAGCCGCTTCACTCGCAGTAGATACCTTGAAGCAAGTACAAAAGACGTTGCCTCCGAGATAAATCAGTTGAAAGGCCACCTGAGCACGAGTCCAAGGCCCCAAAAGACGATGCCGTCGTAGGAGCAGAGGATATACAAGGTGCTTTCGCAGCAGTGTGTCGCAGAGTTTAATGAACCGACTCAGACGGATTAGAGAGTGAGTGATAAATAAAAGAATAATGCAGCCGCCCGCGGCAATAGCATAGAACTGCGTCACGTCCATCTTCTTTCAAATAGGTTGAAGATGTCAACGGAATGCTATAGAACGTAGTGACTTAAATTGTCTTGTTGTAAAAGCATCTACTCTGAAAGGAAGAAAACAGGATGTGAACATTTCTCGACAGCACCGAGGGTTGTTATACCCTTGTCCCTTAAAGAGAGCCATTAAACATGGCAGAGGAGCCGTTTTTGGCTCCATCGAGCTCCCGGTACAAAATCAAGAATAAACACGACTACCACTAGTAGGATTTGGGAACAATCTCAAGGGGGAAAGTGGAAAAGAGTGAGAGGGACAGCGATATAGAGGAAGAGCAGACTGAAAGCATAGACCTGAAACACAGGCATAAAAGGAGAGTGGGAAGAGTACAAGAGAGTATCGCGGCTGGTCTTCCACGCATCCAATACTTGATGCCTTCGTGTTCAATGTTGGCCTGCTTTACATATAAGGACCTCTGACAGGGAGAAGTCATGAAGGGTATTTTCGCGCCACGATGGAAAGCCTATCGACTAAAGACTTGCAGGTATTTCGAGAGAAAAGCAGGACGTTCTGCGGATCGTTCCAAATACCACTTGACAAGCTTCAAGCTGAGGAGCTTCCCGAGAACTTAAGACAGCGCAACGACAAGGATATCGCTAGGTTGCTGAACGAGTTTAGTGCGGAAGACCAGCGCCTTGAACCAGAAAACCACGTACTCGCGCTAGTATCTCGGTCCGCTCTGCCCCAACCCAGCCGCCCAAGTGGCAACATTTTTGAAGAGCCACAATGGTTTATCCCGGAGTCTACTCTACAAGTTCTACGCGGAGGACACCTCCTGGAAGCGGCGCGCAAATTCTTTAAAGGGAGCAACAGATGGTGGGTGGCGGATCTATATTCTGAAGGTAGGAAAGTCCGCTTTTGGCTTCGAGACGGGTTCACTGACAAATTCAGACATTAGCTCCCAGGTGAAGAACGGTCTACGAGAACAGGACCCCAACTTTTCGAAAACCTATGACGGAGACATTGTTCGTCAAATTCGCATATCTACCCTGGGTGACGATGCGGCGAGGAGACGGAAATGGCTCGCCAAGTTTTCAGAAAGCAAGCAGAAGTGTCTTCTGCGGCTTGAGGCGTTGCCTGAGAAGTTTGTAGAAAGCCTGGATGCCCTAACTCCATTCGCAGGGCTATGGCCAGCCGTACAGATAGGCACCTTCCCTCGACTCTGTAATTTACACTGCCCTGAGGTTCGTGACTCTTCCTCAACAGCCTTTTCTTTTCTAAATAAATGATAAAGGAACTGACCCGCTGCCTGCGCCGAGTGAACAACGCTTGGACTCGAATTGTTGGAAACAAGAAAGACGACCAACTTCGACTTGATGCAAACACGGTCGCTATACTACGAGGTCGGTGTCCCTTCGGATCGACGGAAGATCGCGCGTTCGTCCAAATGCGGATGCTTGCCGGTGATATCTTTCCCGCCATCAAGACGGACGGCCAACGATCAGCGATCTTCGACCGTATATGCTCGATAGAGTATGTCATTCCGTCAATCCATTTTGTTGTTGAGAATACGAAATACCTTGAGCCTGGCGCCAGAATTTTGAAGGAGCTTCTACCAAACAAAAGCAAAGGCTCGATATCGCAACAATTCCGTGCTCGTCACAACGGACAAGCAAGTATGAAGGTACAGATCAGTGAATTTGTCTTCGAGGATCGAATATTACCTTCTGGCGACTCTTACTGGTCATCGTATCGACAGGTCTGGCTTGCTGCTCTTCGCCACTTTCCCGTGATGGACGGCCAAGCACCCCGAAAAGACACTGCTCAACAGAGCAGTTCAGATTCCGGGATAGAGCAGCGATGGTGGCACGAGCTCTCTTCTCTCGCGTCAGAGAGCGGATACCGTGGGTTACGTCGAAAATACTCTGATCGTAAAGCAGCGGATGCCAAGACGATTGAGGACTGCGTGCGTACCATTCTGCCTTTAAAGTATTATCAGATCGATTCGGACCGCATGCGTCGAATAGTACAGCTCAATTGCCAACTCATTGGCGACGTTCCATACGTTGAAAGGATGAAAGTGACTCCAGAATTGACTTCAGATCACGATGACTGCGGATCGGATATTTCCGATCGATGCGGTAGGCCACGCGATCATTCTTTTCAAGCAGATGAGGAAAGTCTCTTTCTAGACCACATTTACTCGACCTCCTATAGCACCCTTCCCAAACGCTATCTGACATCCTTTGGCATCAAACGAGACTTCTTTCACAGCTTTTTCGGCTCAGAAGCAGACGATCTGGATCAGCGACCGCACCTCGAGAGGTCTCAGGTTGGTATTACCAAGAACCAGGATGTGGTGATGGGGGATCAAGACCATGTCACCAAAGATCAAGATGAGGTGATGGGGGATCAGGACCATGTCACCAAGGATCAGAATGAAATGATAGAGAATCAAGATCAGGTTACCAAGGATCAAAATGAAATGACAGAGAATCAAGATCACATCACAAAGGATGAGGAGATCAGTGCAGGCACACTCGTTCCCTATAACGCGGAAACGCAATTGGCGAGCCAACCTCCGTTGACGTTAGGAGGAGTGCCAGACACAACGGAAGATAACGTCGGTCAAGAGAAAGGAGGCCAACCTCGACCTCCTATGAGGGAATTCGGGCAGCAGAATCAGGACGGTGTTATCTCTTTTACGGAGGCCTCGCGACTGCTCTTCAAAACCCGGATGGATAAAAAGAAGCGCCTGTTCACGGTGCTTTCGCCCATGGCCGGCAATAGATTTCATAAGCGTCAAGCCGACTCACTCAACAAGCTCTCTATGGTCACTGCCCTAGAGCTGTCTTCTGAGTCTCGATTCGTGGCGCGGGATAATGGCAAACGACTTAAGTTGACTGCTCCTACTAACATTCTTGAAGATGCCCGTTCAGAAAAACTCCAGGCGGTGCTCAAGGTCCGGCAGCCCAATGTTCGGGAACTAATTCGTCAATTCGAGAATTATGAAGAATCTGAGGAGGAGTTATGAAGATCGAGGATCCGTAAACCCAAGCAAACCATCTTGCAGATCACCTGCACAGGCCAGGCTGAATGATAACCAAAATGCGTTTCGATTACTTCTTACTTTTGTCATTGCTTGACTTGATAAATTGTAGCACTACAAGTGTCCACCTTTCCTTGCAAATTCCGAGAACAAAAAGCAGTTCGCGGTCAATATTGCAGCGCCTGTATTACCTCTGCTACCTCCTTCACCCGTTCGTCAAAGTCTGTGATAGACAATCCGGGAATCACTGCCAGCCCTTTAAAGTGATTGGCCTCAGCAGCAAGCTTTTCCACCAACATCCCCTGAACCTCCAGCATGCATTCTTTCATGTCGAGTGATCTTAAATAATCCGGTTTTCGAAGCAGATAATACCTTGAGTCGTTCTTGCCGCTTCGTCATATTTTGGTGGCGCTGCTCTTTCCCTTTTTGAATTTCTTCAGCTTGAGTGCTCTGGAATTTTCTTCGGGAACGACGTTTATTCCCGTTTTCTGTCGTGAAATTGTTTGGTCCTCTTCTTGCATTGAAACTAAATTTCATGGGCAAATGAGGAATTGAGCGCAATAGATGAGCATGCGATGGCTTTGTGGAATCTGGCATGCTGAGATTTTGAAAGTAGATGGCCAAGTTGCTATATACAGCTAGAACTTCGGTAATAAAAATGAATGAAACGTAATTGTATTCGAAAGTATGAGTTGTGTTAAATAACCCATGCCTCGTGATTACTTCACGATCGATCCTATTCGTCTGTAACTCCGGCATCCTCCAGCATCCACTTCTTGCTCTGGCATCCACTTCTGGTTCCTGTTTCAATTTGCGGTCCTCCTGTCGATTACGTCCCCTAGTCGTGCTCCACATCTGGAGCACCTCCTCCCAATTTTGGAGCACCCGCCTTTCATACGATCCTTGAACTCATGTTCTTTTTGTTTTCGAGATCTGGCACCGCAATTAGCATTTGTGCACCAGGGGTGCGCCCTCACTCTTCAAAAAAATAAGTCAGAACTACGAATTATCATTGGATTGCTACAGAGCATCTTTTTTCTTCAAATCTGGTTCCCTTGTGCTCCAATTCCCGCTCCCTTCTACCTTGATCTTGACAAGATCCACTTACTTGCATTAAGGTCTATATGATTGATTAAAAAGTAAGGGTTACCAATCATTGTAATATAACTGACATACGACAGAGCTAAATTTGAAATAACTAAAAATCCCAAAATCTCGAGGGTCCCCAACGTCCTCACGGCCCCTGACAGCCAGAAATTGTTTCCTCTAGAGCATCCTGAAAGTGTGCCCCCACCTATAATGCATGACGGTGTACTCCACTACTATGTTCAGAAACATTCTTCAAAGGAATTTTCCTTCGGCAACTATGGAGACACTTTCAAGTAACCGCTATCGTCCTGCTGCTGAAAAGTCACCCGAGATCATCTTCACAGCAGACATCTTTGGCTTTGGTGCCACATTAAACAACTCAGAAAACCAGAATGCCACATCAAGCAGTTCGCCCTCTAAGGAACAGCGTCAACGGCAAGATACAAGCCACACTGAAACATCAAAGGCTGCATCACGCAAATCTGCTTCAAACCGTCATGCGATATTGCAGGATCCTGTATTAACGCAGCGGCTATCATCGATACATCTAGCATTTCGCCCGCGGCCAATCTCCGACAGAGCGGGTGATGTTATTGCTCTGGACGATCGAATTGCAAGAAACGATGGGACGACATCAACTTACGAGCAATTGCCTCACAGGCTACAAATATCGAAGCAACATCAACCTACTACTTTAGCGAAACGCGTGATAGAGCTTACGCGAACAAATGGCTATTTACTGCAAGAGTTGGCTTACTATAAAGATACTCAAGCAGCTGATATGAAGTTCTTCGAGAAAGTGATCAAGACGCATGCAGATTTGAAAGACGCATTGAAGAAAAGATCTTAGAGGCGAGCAAACGCAGAATCCACTTTATTGAGCTACTGGGGTATTGATTTTGGTGATGGCAATGTGGAAGATACTATTTTTTAATACATGCTTTCTGTTGTTTTGTAAGATAAACAGTTGAAGACTATGATAGTAATCCAACACGCAAAACCAACTCTCTCATTGCTGACATAATTTATTCTTTACATCAGAAGTGACCTCTCCGGTCTAATAAAGGTGATAGTGTTCGCGTATTTAGTGCTTTTTTCTAACAAAGTTAAATGCCACTTTCTTGTGTGCCACTTCTTCTCTCCTGGACCTCGTTTCAGGATTGTAAGCATCACGAATCATAATCACTAAAATGCCATAAGTATTGCCAGCGACACATGGCGTAAAAGTGAGTAAATCTCGTGATCATTCTTGCTAGAAACTATGTTGAAACCCCATCTACTGTGTACATCTTAGAGACATAGCATCCTAAATTGAATGGCATAGTATCCATTTCTCTTCCGCGATTCTTTGGGGCTAAGCTCACGGAAAGGATTGCGGCCTGGTTCTAATATTTAGGGGTATCCAGGATAGGATGCGGCATCCATATATTACCCTGAAGTATAGATCCTCGTCTTGGAGATATATATCTTAGATATGGCTCCATAAAGAAACGGTCATATCATTCCCCTCTGTTCTAATGGCGAAAATTAGAATTGAGCGACATATTGTCCGAGAGAAAGCTCGAAAACGAACTCAAAGCCTCTTCAGAAAGGCAAACGAATTGGCGCAGATCGCTGACGCAAACATCTACGTCGTCATAAATCGCAATGATAAATATCAAATCTACAAATCGACAGATCAGCCTGGGTGGCCTCCATCAGAACAAGAAATGGTAAGACCCCAAGACGCAACGTTGCCTACAATGCTTGACAATCACGATAGGAGAGGCAATATCCTATCCCGAGGCATAAAGGTCCAGCGGACTTTGAGCCTGTAAAGCGCGAAGTCAGAAATCAGAGAAAGAAGGAAGGAACCCAGTCTGAGGACCTGGTCAGACTTGGGTTAGAAGATGGCAGTCATAAGCGACGGATTTTCTCCATTCCCAACCCTCCAATATTGCAGAGATCACCAATTGGAAAGTTCTCTTTCTCGCGCCAATCTTTATCGTAGATTACGTATATCTCATTTATCTGAACTATTATAAAAATCTCAAATGCAGAGTCCTACTCTGAAATCAAAAAAACATCACTGACGAGCCAGTACATCCTGACTTCTATCAATTTCAGGCGACTTCTGACTGAAAAAGTGTGCCTGGTTGATCAAAGCCTCTTCGACCCTCTTGCACTTTGTGTTGACACGTAGGAATATAATATACCGTCTGAGCCAGAGAAACCCCAAGGAGTCAATGCCGAAGACACTGCTTCCGAGAGGAGGAAGTCGGGGTAGATAACCTTCGCACACATGTTTGTGAAGTCTACGATGAGGCGTTCTTTGAGCAGGGGCATCGTTTTGCGAGATAAAAGATTAGAATGAGACACATGATTGCAAGATGATTATTGATGGTCTAAGAATTCAGTTTTTTTGGTTATGTTACACCCACATCTATTTCACAGAGGGGAGGTGTTGTTTCACGCAGGTTTTAGAGGTCGTCTTTAAGCTCAGCTAGTGCAGCCTGATGTGACGTGCATTCCACGTGTTCTAAAACGCCATTGACTGACATACGTCTGAACCTTGAATAGCATCCTTTTATTTGTCTGTGCCTTATAACATCCTCATTCCTTGGCCCGCTGCTCTAGCTAGTAGGGATCTACTCGTATGCATGGGTTTTCCGCGCACACTGGGTTTCCGCGCACGCTAACTATGACTAATTATCTTAGTGCCCTTATTAGCACGCTAAGCCCGATACTACCTGTAACTAACCTTTCTAGGTTAGAGTGCGCGGAAACCAAGTGTGCGCGGAAACCCCGCGCACACGAGTACCCGGAGGGAGCCCCAACCTCAAACCCCTGCCATCCAATGAACATTCATCCAGAGAGTAAAGGAATATGACATGCATCTGCGCCTCAGCTAGAATCTACACTGCCTTCCCATCAGAATCCTATTGTGTTTCAACTCTGGCTGCGTTCTTCATATGGCTAGAGTACCTGCTCAGCTTCACCATCAGTGTGAGTGAAGCATTTATCCCCACTATTTAGTTTTTGTAAGCATCAAAAAATTTCATCAAGATAGAGCGCAGCATAATACTATTTATGATTACCTATTACCCACAGACTTCTTTGCTTGCTATTCTCATTATCATTGTAGTGTCTTATCACTTGTAATCATACTTAAACTGCTTCTTCCACTTTACCAAGCCCTACACCATGTCCAGACCTATCCATTCCCCTCTTACTGTCAGTGCATCGATTTGGAAAACCCTCTGACCACAATATTGACAAATTACTGTTTTAGGAAGAATGTGTAAGATTTTGTCTGCCTTCAGACCCCCCTTCTCTGGCATGTATCTTAGCCTCCTCGAAAGCTCTACAAGCAGCACAATTGCAACCTGTGTTGGGCGGTTGGGACAAGGTTAACCATCAGCAAGAACAACAAAAGCGAGACGAGGATTGTTTGGCAATTGATCAACTGAAGATACAACATCAAGATCTTTGTATGCAACACCAGGACCTGTGGGCAGCCTACAACCAGTGTCGAGGAGACTTGGATGTTCAGGTCCGAGAACGACAATCTCTCGATTTAGCCTTCGACATGGAGAGAACCAACCGGGCGGAGACAGAATCACGTTGCCAGGCTCTTCAAAACACCATGCAGGCATTTGAAAGCAACAAATATCAGGCAGACAAACAGCAGTTGGCCATCATCGCAAAGCTAACGGATATTGTTTACGCTTCACGGATCCTCGTTGACGTTAAAGGATCTGACTCTAAACTTAGGCAGTGAAGCTTGATCTTCCAGCCATCATGGAGGTTGAAAGTTTACGGAGGCTCCAGTATGGTAGCAGGCGATGAATAAGCCTCGAGATGGACAATGGTCGTATCATTTGGGAACTAGAAATGATGGATTACACGATCTGCGAAACGGAAATCAGGGTCACAGATACAGAGCGCTCATGAAGCTTATTTTTCCGTATTAATTCCAACCTGCATTTTTGTGCGCTCGTCCTGTTTTCCTCTCATTATATCTATCTACATTACAATATTCCTATAACATAGCAATAGGAAAGAAAGAAATAAATCATACCCCTAGACACTTCCTTCGCCGAAGCCCGACCAGGAAACGAAATCCGTGACGGTTGCGCAGTCGCACTTGGGGCACCGGTTGCCCAAATGCTGAAATTCATGGGCCAAGTACCCAATGAAGGAGTCGCAGTAAGTGCTAAGCCAGTCGAACCACCGTAGCCAGTCCAAACCATGCCTGGAGCTTCTGAGGAGCTCGTTGAGGCTGTTGGAATGCCACTCGATGTAGTGCTAACATTGACCAAGTGTCGATCTGAAGGATTGAGGCTAAAGGTTCTTTGGTCGCTGCCACCAAGCGCACAGTCCTGCTGATGCGATGAGCTGTAAAACCATGCTGGGTTCTGAGTTGTAACCAAGTATGGGTACATCAATCTGGAGAAGTTAACGGCACTTAATACGACTTGTGCTTGACAAGGCCAGTCCAAAGTAGCTTGAGCCACAGTGTCACCGAGGTCCACCGGTGTAAAAACAATGATATCGCCAATGGATGCACTTAGTTGATCCGGAGTGAACAAAGTCTTCTTGTCCTTGTCAATAACGACTTGATGAATAACTGAAGTCGAAGATATAGGCCCTGGCGCTGCTGCTAGTGGTTTCATTGTTTGCATGCTTGTATTAACGCTCGTTGAGTTCCAAGTTATATCCACTTCAAAGGACAAAGCCTTCGACACTTTATCCGCACCGCTGAAAAGTAGAATGTTAGCTCATTCGAGTTGCAACTGATTCACTTACGAGTTGGCGATCCACACAGTCAACAATGCTAATAACTTTGATTTGTTCATGTCTTCATTTGCGAAACAAAAAAGAAGAAGATCTTGAAGTCAGCAAGAATGAGAAAAAGCAGACCTTTAATGATGCCAAAACATACCTCAAATTTGAATGTGTGAAAGCCTGTGTTTCTAGATGTTCGAAGCGGACTTTTTGGAAGCTTCCATTTGCAGCCAGAAAGCTACCGAAAAGCAGTCAGATTTGACCGCCAGGGAAGCTTGAATTGGCTCATGGCGGTATAATGGAGCCGAAAATTGCGCAAAGCAATCAACTAGAAGACTGACTGGGGAAGCTTATAAGAACACCAGTTCTCTCTTCGATAATTCAAAAAAAAACAGATCTTTGAGTTCTAATACAACCTTACAAAACAGACCGGTTGATCCGATCTTTGAACAAGCTTACTCCAAGGATCTCATCTTGTCTTCAAGCAGTTTAATTCTTGTAGGAAAGCTAGCCTAGCCTAAACAAGAAACCCTCTAGTTAAGCCATGGCACAATTTGGAGCTGATCTTGAAGCGGAAAAAGCGTTTCAACAGGCAGAAGCAGCGAAGGCATCCCACGGTCTTGCGACCCTAGAGAGCACGCCAGGCCCAGACACTTCTCGCCTCGAAGCTAATAAAGCACGTCAACAGGCAGAAGCAGCAAAGGCACCCCACGGCCTTGCCACCCCGCAGAGCACGCCAGGCCCAAACACTTCTCGCCTCGAGGCGGATAAAGCAACAAAGCAGGCTGGAGCATCTCAAGGTGCAGCTCCTCCGGACACATCCCCAGATGGTGCGTCAGGCGAAGGCCAGAAAAACTACATCGACGAGCAGAAGCAAGCAGTGGAACGGGTGCTAAAGTGTGGACCAAACAAGTATTATCAAATTCTCGGAGTGAACGATCCGTCCACAAAACAGGAGATCAAAAAAGCGTATAAGAAGCTCGCATTGCTTTTACACCTAGACAAGAACAAGTATGAAGGCGCTGAAGAGGCTTTTAAAAGTAGGCAAAGCTCTATTAAGTCGTTTGAAACCATTTCGGAATCCTCACTTTTACTTTATTTCATTGCAGGGCTAACTTCACAACATAGGTGTCAACACGATAGCCAAAGCCCTCGGTGTTGAAATTGAGGAATTTAGCGAGAATGCTTACGAAGACGACGAAGATAACGACAATTACTCAATGGAAGTCGAGCAAAGCGAACCAAAGCCAGATGACTTCTACAAGCAAATCTATGAACAAGCTACACCTCATTTGGGGAAGCTTATGGACGATCTCGATAATAAAGTCGCCCAGCTCGAATTAGGAAAATTGAACGAGCAGATAAAGCAGCGGAATGTCAAGAACAAGCTTTCGAAGAACAATTTAGATGACTTTCTCATTAACGTTCCCATGTTCATTGCTAATTTCAAAAACGCGAAGAGGTCCAATGAAGCGTTAAAGAAGGATCCAACTAACAACATCGCAAGAGAAAAACTTATCAAGATAAATCAGCATATGGATCTAGTGAATGAGCAGCGAGACTACCCCAGAAACTGGCTTATTACAATTCCACCTCACCCAGACACAAATGCAGCAGGATCTAGATCTGGAACAAGCGAAGAGTCATCCAGACCAGCTGGAGACACCAAAGCCACCAAAAAAGGCGGCCAAGCTTCTAGCAAAGGTGGTGTCAAAACCAAAGTCAGCGTCCCAATACCTGATGAGTCAGATGGTCGAACATCTTTTGGGAAAGTCGTGATTGTCAGAAGCGCTGGCTTTGGCTCACGAGTCATTGTCAATCGTGGAACCAATATGAACCCGTATTACGATATACATCCCGGGGCGACTTTTGGGAAAGGGGTCGCCCGACAATGGTTGAACGAGGGAACATATGGAATTGCGGATCCGCCGAATGACATTGCGGCCGATGAGTTGAAAATCTGTGAGAGAGTCAAGGTCGCTCATATCGCAACAACACTTCTTAAGCGGGCCGAGAGACAGGGCCAGGGTCGTAATAACATTTGTTACTACTTTATCGAGGTACGAGGGGAAAGTTACTTGAGCACCAGGACAGCGCTCTCAGGGATGAAGGGGGTCAACCCCGCCAAACTTAAACGAATTGATGCAGCGTTGAATCGCCAAACTAACATGCTGCTCGAGGAACTAGATTAGTGCCGTGAAAACAATGAACATCCAGACATCGAAGAGAAACTAACCAATGATGATATCAAAGATATGCCATGGTTAGCCTCCGAAGCGACACCCACGAACGAGAATCAGAAAAGCGATGCGAAGGATGAAGACATTGACAACTTAGTGCCTCCAGTGACAGGCCTGAAGCGTGATCCGAAGCCTACAGCACCTTCGGGCACGAGGAGTGCCTCTGGGAATTCTGGAAATCCTATCAGGTCTGAGCTGTAGAGCTTCATGGTCAACTATTGATAAGTGGCAGACGACAGCAAAGACGAAGAGTTAACTTGGTAAAGTCGCGAAGAATGTTTAGAATTTTCTGTTTCCTTCAATTAGTTCTTACCAAAGCATACATAGCTAGATTCAGAACCTACATCAATAATAGATTATTGAGATGTAACGAATCATTTTCAGAACAGCTAGCATTACTCGTTGTAGCAAGAATTTGTAGAGTTGATATAATCCTAGTGTTTCTAAATAAACAGAAAAATTGAACCTCGATACTCGGTTATGGTGAGAGTTTGATCTAGAATCTAAGGGTGCGAATTGATTGGAGCATATCAAGTCTTGGCGAAAACATCACTAGCGTCGAGTCCTCGCAGACTTCTACTTTTAGATCTCACATCTGCAAGTTCGAGCATAGACTTCACCCACAACGCTTCATCGCAATTAGGGCTTCTGCCCATGAAACACTAGACGCCAAGTCTAAAACGTCGTCTTGACAAGCTCGACGACGTTCCACGTCTATCAAAGAAGAGGAAGCGCTCATACACAGTCAATCCAGAGTATACGTCGACAGAACACTTAGAACGAGGGCAGGAACGAAAAGTCTCTCCCATCGATCAGCAACCTCATACGAAGCGAGCCTGTCAATCTCTTATAGGGCACACATTCAAACGCAATAATAGAGGTAGCACCATTGGACTTGGAACGAACTTCAATGACAGAGAGAATACCGCAGTCGACGCTCAAGCTACTCAACCACAGCAGTTGACCCCAGCAGCTCTTCAGAAGGCTCAAGGCCAATACAAAAGAAAGTTCGTTCATAGCAAGGACTCTAAGGTATGTTAAGCACGCTGTTTCATTTTGAACGAACATGCTAAGTATGAAACAATGATCTTATATCATGACCTATAAAAATGGAGTACGGTCAATTTCTAGTCATTCAGAGACAAAACGAAAAGGAAGCGCAAGTCTTTTATCCTCAAAGTCCACTAAGTCTATCACGGCTTACGATACGAGATTCGATGACATACTGGAAGCACGCCATGTCGTTGAGGCAGAGAATGAGGAACCCAAGAACTGGAGTGCGCTTCACTCTTTGCTAGGAAGAGAACGCGCATCTGTGCCACCCAAGGATCATGAAATCAAGGGTATTCGGGAAGCTGTACGACGCAGCTCCAATGAGAACAGTGTTTCGCATAGCGTGTTCCCAAGAATCTTTCCTGTGAGCAAAGTCGACACCTGCAAGACCTTGAAGGAACACTGGAACAGGCAATGAACTTCGCATTATGCTAATCACGATCCCAAGATTGTACCCTCGCAACTAGATTATGTCATTGGATATCACACAAAATTATTCCTAGGCGAAGTCGTTCAAAAGCTACAAGGACTCGCAAGCTCAAGCAAAAACAAGTTGGCGTTTCCCATATTCTTTGCCAAGCTGAAGGGAGCATTGGGGACCATGAACGTGGTCAAATTACAAAACATGCACAATGGAGCCAGCGCCATTTACAACCTTCTTAGACTACATTTGGCAATTGGTCAAGAAGATGATTACTATGATTAGGCGTGAGTGCTATCTCTTGACATCAATGGTGAAGTGTGAAGGCTTCGATGCCATTGGGTTTCTAGAGAGGACTACATATACGACACCTACTACTCGAAGATTCTTAGATGCTAGGCAGTGAAAGATTCTAGAGATGTTGTTATCGTGGAAGCAAGAGCTTCAATGAGAAATGTTGTGGACTAAATGCGCGAAGTTATGTTCAAAGTGTTGCACATTGCTATGAATACCTATGAGAGGATTGTCATAACTGAAGCATTCGATCCAAAGTCGTGCCTGTCTAGCTTCAAGTTACAATCACAAGATCCTAGCACATATTCAACATCTAACTATTCTTCCGTCAACAAGACACAGTTTACTGTTTTCGGGACACAGCTTAATTATGATTCGAATTCTTAGGAGTTGGAGATTCTCAAAACTTGCAGCGAATCTGTACTCGAATCTATCGAACTAGCAAGTATTTATACGTTAACAACAACCCAAGAATCTAGCCTATTCGCTCACATTTAGGAGAACATTCAAGAAAAGAATAATACAAGCAAAGAAGACGTAGAATCATGATAAAAGAAAGAGAGAGAATCTACTTCGATCTCCTATCGCTGATGGGACAAAAGAAAGGGGTCAACTGAGCCGAAGTGCAAGCCATAGTTCCCGTTATTATCTGTATCGCCTGTCAAATTCGCCATTACCACTCGTCAAAAGAGCCTGGTTCAACTTCTTTATCTTAGCCGACGCTTTTTCTATCGTCTCTGTCCTACCCTCTGAATCGTGCATCACTGACGAAGCCTCAAAGGACTTGTCCAAAGCCCAGCACTTGGTTTTCCAAGGTTAGGAGATGGGCCCAAATACCACAAGACTCATCTTTACCCAGTGGACAAGACAATTATCGAGATGGATGAAAGATGGGGAAGAGCTTCGATGTTTGCAGAGATGTAAATCGAGGTTTTGGATAATAGATTTTGCAGATGTAGTGGAGACAAGGACAAAGTGGCCGATGAATGAATGAAGTAGTGATCCGAAGCTGGGTCGATGATATTAGGCGAGAAAATGGGATGGAAGACTGCATGATAAGAATGCAAAATTCTAGGAACGTAGGCAATCGTAATTGCGCAAACACAGGAAAACGCGTTCACGTCTATAGCAAAAATCACAGATTTCGACATCTCACAGCAAAGTCAACGTTCATATAATTGAGGACATTAAGCGACAATTTTTTCGTTGACTATTGCTCTTAAAAGTATGTAGACAAACTTTTCCCTAAACGCGTGTGGAAGGCTGATGACGCTGCATAGATCGACTTTTACTTAGGACTATCGATGAACATATAACCTTCGTCAACGATTAACACTTTACTTCTTCCTATGCCTCTACATCAATTTACACATTAAGGAGGTGATTAAAACATCTTAGAACACTAAGTCTTGTCATGGTCTGCAAAGCGTGACTATTAACATTGGTCGTAATATATATATCTGTCACTCGAACTATTGACGAATAAAGAGAAATTGTTTATAAATACATCTTCATAAACTGAAATCATAGAAGTAATTGATTTGACACCATGATGCCTTGAAATTGATGGCATGAAAGATTCGGTGAGGTTCTTGATTTCGTACTATTCAATATGAGGCGTTAGTACGTTAGGTACTATTGATTAGTCATTTTCCGGATTTGCGATGGACTACGCCAGTGCAAAAAACCTCGCGCCAAGCAGCCTATTACAACGAATTTGCGCTGCTGGTATAACAAACCTCAACCACTGGTACCTCAGCTTGAATAAGAAGATTTTATGTCAATGGCAGCAGCTATTCAGGATGTGCATTAAGCCCCAGCATCCCTCTGACTTACATATGCTGACATACGTATCAATGCCACAGACCTTAAGAAACCTCCGTAGTCATGTCAACTCCGTGATCTCTCGTTTACTGGAAACCGAACCCGATAGATCGGAGCTCATATATGATGAAATAAGCGTCATGTCTGCAGAGCTTGACTCTATCATCATGTGTCATCGTGTTGGTGAACCCGAGCTCCTTCCAGACCCCACCGATGACCTGGATACGCATTCTCATGGTCACCGGGTTGCTCAACCTGCCATTCTCCCAACTGCCACCGGTAATTATACAGAAACCTCCGAGTCCTGTACCCCTCTTATCAAAGATTCCTTACAATTGCCTCACAACCAAGAACCTCCTCGCCCTATCTATGGAACACCCCTCCACCCCACCGACGACGAGCTTTCGCGCCAGCCTTCCCCGGCCGAAAATATGAATTCGAATCATCTATTCCACGATTGTGAACATCGTCAGCCTCCTCCGGATACTATCTGTGTCCAAAATTCCTTCAAAGGCGACACACTGCATGAACCCCGCCAGGACACCTCCGCAGTCGACCAATTGCCCAGTAATCAGGAATCTCATCGCCCCATCCTTGCTCCCACAGCTCTGCAGACTTCGTCCCACAATCAAGAACGACCTCACGGTTCCCATGATACCCAATCTCCTCAATCTCCACCTCAGGTAGATAAATCTGGCGTCTCTATCCCTTATGAGACGCAGGATGGGGTACTTCGACTTCTCCCGACAATGGAACAGTGGTCTGATTTCCCTGCACTCCTACAGTATGCTCGAGACCTTGGTGTGGAGGAAGTCGGCATCTGCAAGGTACTTCTACCAGAAGACATAGCCAGCCTGTCGAAGCGTGTCCATTATACAAAACAAAAGGGATACTGTTTCTGGGCTCAACCTCAAAGCAACGGCACCTTTATCATCGAGAGAAGTGAAAAGAACGACGTTTTCGAGGCAGACTCCGAACCAGTCAATATACCATCGAAGACCGCGGCTGTGCAGCGGTTTGAGCAGCTTCTTCATGAGAAACCCGGTTTAGAGAACGTTCGATATTGCTTTGATATAGATGTACGAACAACGACGGCTCGAGAAAGTCTTGGCCTTCCCAACTCCCCCATTTGGCCTCTCAAGGGCAATCGTCTCTCTGAGACAAAGATGCGCATCCCTGGGATCCATTGGCCCTATGCTTACCAAGCCGACGATGTGTTCGGAGCGCCTTTCGTTATGCACTGCGAGGATGGGGGCCTGCTTTCCATTAACTATCTTCATGAAGGAGACAAGTATTGGGTGGCGGTGCCACCAAAACACGCCAATCTCCTTGAAGAGAAGTTCAAAGGAACAAACAGCCCTTATCATCGATCAGATTGTGCACAGTTTCTACGTCACTCTGCGACATATTTTCCGACCTCTACTCTAGATAAGTGGAAGATATCCTTCAAAGTTGTTCACCAGACACGTCGAGAGGCTATCATCACTTTCTGCCGGGTCTATCATCAGGGTTTCAGCGCAGGATATACACTCGCAGAAGCTGTCAATTATGCTGATCAGGAATGGGATATTCAGGGTTATCGCGAATGTGACCCTCGAACTTGCCCTGACGGATTCATCAGAAAGAAGATGATGGAATTCCGAGATCAACACCAAGAACAATATTCAGAGAACAGTGACGACGACAACAGGAACGAGGGTAGTCCAACAGAAGAGGAGAGGGATCAAGTCCGCAACGATGAAGTCAAGGACAAATTTGCGGCTAAGAAAGAGAAAGCGCACCGAATAAAGCTGAGACAGAACCAGGCCGCAGTCGTCTCTGAAAGGCAGGCTATCTTGGGCAAAGGGGCGAAAAGAAAACCCGGTGCTCAAGAGTCCGAGAAAACTCAGAACAAGATACCAAAGATTCAGTGCTCCTTTAAATCAAGCGTTTCTGCGTTCTTCAATCAGCTTTCACCCATCCCTAAAAATTTGATGCAACCAGCCGACATATATCAGATCTTCGCTGACCGCAGCCAGAACGAGGATGAAAACGGGATTTGGCTTCTGACTCGTCTGTTCTTTGCTATAGCCAGTCCGGATGCCTTCTACCAATTGCGCGATGCCTGTACCGCCACTCGACGCAATGAAGGCCTTCCGGTTCTTCAACCGATTAATAGTATCTCTCAAACTATACAAGCCCTCGATCGCCTAGATACTACAGTCTCCATAACCTCGATCCTACGACGATATTACTTGACCTTCCTGATGGCTCACCGCAACGAACGAGAGGGACATCATCAGAGCCAAAGACCTCGACGTGTGCCAAGGACCCTAGAATATGGCTACATGAGTCGAGGCCAAGTGAGACAGACATCGGCGGACCAAGAGGTTTTTGGGCGCGCATCTTCTCTGGCCTTGGCTGATTTGATGACGGAAGCGTATCCTGATATGAAACAGACTCGAAAGCACCGAGCACCGGGTAACGAATATCAAAAAAAACTTCAATCCCTTAAAGACAGACTTCGGAGCGGACGTAATTGGCACTTGATGCAGCTACAATTTTCTCCCGGGATCCTTGCTTTGGTGCCCACACGCGGCGACTACAACATTCAGAATTACGAGTGGGTTTCCTTACTGACAGTTCTTGTCGATAGCTAATTCAAACCAGGGTCGAGAGATTACCCGTGTGTTTATTTTCATTGTTCTTGGATTTTTTAAAGGAGTTTCGTGGAGATTTCCTTTGCAAAGTCAGTGAGTTGATCTCTCAGCATATTTATGAAATCCTGTATCGAAAAGACTTGAGCCGGAAGTACATATTCGAGAATATGGATGAGGATCATCTGAAGCAAGAACCTCTCGACTCTTCTCACTTTATTGAATTCTGCGAACTAGCGTAATGCTTTTGGTCTAGATTGCTCATATCTAGTGCGAATAAGCTGAAGAATCGAGTCTAATGTCATATACATGCTGGCCCCTGAGTTCTTATCTTGTCTCTTTCCCTTCCTATTCATGCCCGACCGAAAAGATTTGTGTGTATTGCCGATATCTTGTCACTAGTCCGATTCACAGTCGACCGTGTCATGAACGGCTCTGCAGACGGCTTCATGGAACCTCAGAGCTATTAAGTCTTCATTAATAGAACTCAAACGACCCTAAAGTAACTCATTCTCGCCCTTGTAGATACTTATGACAACTTTCCCTGGCGGGCTGTGAAGAGAGCCAGTGATATTACAAACCGTAATCAACGCCAATCCAAGGAAGGGACCCAGCCGTTCAGCAAGAGATGATCAAGGGGAAAGATCAGGGAGAATTCTCATCCTAACGCCAACTCACATCGCAGTTCTGGTAGCAAAAGAAAAGTGGAAATCTGCTTCCTTCCCTAATACTTTGATTGTTCTTTATCTATAATAGGAAACGCTAACCCTTATTAACTTAGTTCCAAGCAGAGTGATCTTTACACCAAGTTTATTATTATACGAAGCTTGTGCTTCATGCCCATTGCTCATGCATTTGATTACATGAGGGTTCCGCAATCTCCTCGCTGATGTCTCACATTGAATCCATTCTTTGCAGGCCAGTGAAGTGTGGCATTTTAGAAATTCATCGATATGTCTTCCGAATTCTCAGGAATCCCCGGTAGGGATCCGATACCTCCCAGCTGTAGTCGAGGCTTCTTGCGCACTCGAAAGTTCACTTGATCATCAGACTTTCGTCTCTTTAGAGCCGTTGAATTCTGATGTAGCAAATTTGGAAAACATGTTTTGCAAGATCGATGCTGCAAGTCCCTGTGATAAGCTGTTCCGAATTGGGCCTCGAGCTTTTGTTGATCTTTAAACCACTACATATTCTGAGGGAAGGCACTAATCTTTCGTCGTCCTTGTGTAACACTTTGTACATAGATGGTCATAATTTCTGTTAAATGACGAACGAAAAAGTCAATGTTCTTTTGATATCGATGACACGAGATACACAAATCTAGATCACCCTCATAGTATTCTAAGGCCTCAACGTCAATGACAAAGACCAAGTTGAATTTATGACATCGCGTCAATAAGTCAACAACGACTTTATCCTAAAGGCGACATCTTATTGTACCACGACAATGATATCGACCTTCTCGAATGAATTCTAGAACGTTGCTTAGCTCAAAATAGAATGCAAAGACGATCAATGCATGAAGAGTTTTTTCACAATCTTCAATACTTCGTGGTTGTATATGCACACTCTTTCGTAGCTCATTCATGCGATCAATGTTGTCAATTGCTAGTTCGTCGCTAGGCAGGAAGACATTTAATCGAATATAATTTTTTCGATTTCTTTCGTTCAAAGAGGTCATGAGTTCTTCTTATATCTTTTGGTCGTTAAAGGAAGACATGTAAGATCGTCAAAGTCGAGGAACATATTTGTCGAAAATCACATGGCGAAAGTTAGTAGCTCTTGGGAATGCTAAAGTTCTCTAGGTACCTGTGCCAAGGAATACAACAATATTAGGCTTGAGAAGAGATGAATCGTTTCGTAGGCGTTTCGACAACGCAAGCCTAACAAGATTATTGTGTTCGCTCATTTTATCATCTGAAATCGACTTAAAGGCGTTGATGTGTGCTAATCGATACAAATTGTTTCGAGTTAATTATGCTTCGTTGTACAACTTCTAACATGTACTCACACGAATGCAATCGAAGTACCTCGACCACTATACAATTAGCTATCTAGCTTATTGAAAGATGTAAAACTCACGCTTCCTAAATACACGACTCATTCTCTATTGTCTTCGAGCGAATGTGCATATATTCTAACTCGTGATTTAGTCTTTTGCCCTTTAAGCAAATGATTTACTCTTATTGCACGTTTTCTTTCTTGTGCTCGATCCATTGTAGTTCGTAAATATGATCGAAGAGACTTTGCTAATTGTAGCAACAATAACATCGACTTTAATAGCAAGAATGCCTAATTAATAGCCAAACATTTGATCGTCAATTTTTAAGTTTTCCTTTAAATAATCTTTGAGGATAGTAACATCATAATGATCATTCAAATACTAATTCTTCAAGAAGAGACGAAGCTTTGTGACGATGTTTCTTCGCTCTTAAGATCGTTCAAAGAGTTTCTAGGCTAGCGTATCAAATATTTGAACACATTGAGCGATTGATACGCGACGTAGAAATAGAATGCAAACAATGAGATCTCTTGTTTCATTATTATAATTAAAAACGTCTTAAGATCTAAACAAGAAGCTTATTAACGCTAGTGTCAAATGCAATGTCAAACAAGTCTTGAAGTTCCAATTCTAATCTCATAATATCTTGAATTATGACTAGTTTTTCTAATGATATAACGTTACGCGTGCTTTCTTCATCAATACTTATAATTTAGTTATCGATAGAGAATGATTTAAGTTTGACGATGCGATTTCCAAAATAACATAAGAGACAAGTACCAATATAATATTGACATTTCATGATAGATATCTTGTCTTCATAAATTCGAACGCAAACATCACAAAGAGCGTATTCGCAAGAAAGTGTATTTTCCAACTTCTATCGAAGGCAATAGAGACAAGTGTTATTGCTCTTAAGTTGCGACCAAGATATGTCAAGGTTACTAATCTTCTCTTAATGCATCTATGTTGCGATCTTGTCGAACGATATTATATCTAAGAAAAACGTGATTAGATGCTTCTTTATGCATTGTTTCTGCTTCTTAGTCTCCTTCTTAACTAGGTGCTTAGCAAAGGATCGCTTCATAAATGAGCTCATAAGTGACTTGAAGCACGAGCGATAATAGATGACTTTATACAAAGTCTTCGAATTAAATTCTAATCGTTCATTTAACTCATGATCTATTAATTGCATAGGAAAGATCTTACTATGCATCTCTAGAGAGTACGCGTCTAATAAAATGCTTGAAGCAATAAAGTTTGTCAAGACATCGTAAGATAATTTGTATTAAGTTCCAAGTCGTAAGAATAAGATTACATGATCGATATAATTTAACTCGACTTCGTTATTTTCTTGGCTTGCGATAACAAAGTTGAAAGACTAAAGAATAGAGACAACTATATGCGATACAATCATTTGAAAGAATTTATTTAGATGTATAGCGAAGTAGAGACACCTATTGCTTTGTCGAACTTGACGCATTTTATTCATTTGTCTTCGCAATAATTCTTGTAGTTGTCGAAACGTACTAATGAGAATATTTGCTCGTTTGTCAAATGCAATATAGTGATAAAAGAGTAGAAGTTTCTTAGAACCTTCTATTGCAAACTAGATTAAGAGTCTTCTATCTTAAGAAGATTATATGTAGGACTTGAACTAGCTTCGTCACCTCGTTTAACAATGACAACTCTTGGTTTTGTTTGCTTGAACAAAGTTGATTCGTTACTAATAACGACCCATGCTTTTAAACGATTTACGACACTCTTAAAGTTGATGAAATCGTCGACGAAAATGCATAGTACATCGACGAACAAACAAAAAAGTCGATTATACAAGATATTATAGACATTGTGCATCGTTGTGGCTTTGACCCATCTAATAGAAGATGTCTCGATTTCGTGGCAGAAGGTGTTGTTCACTATTGATGAAATCGTCATAGATGGGTCGCTTTTGGCAAAGAGCACAAGGTGATTAGAGTAGAGACTTCTATTATCGACTCGCAAAGTAACAATGTTATCATAAGAATCTTTCTTAATTTGTTTGGGGAAAAGCTCTTGAAGAACAAGGTTCTTTGCTTTTCGACCTATAAATAAAAGAATAGATGGTTGCTAAGATACTAGATTAGTTAGCTTCCTCACAATTCTAGTCATGCGACCTAGATTTATAAGCGCAAGCTCTTTCTCGCTTGTTACCTATAATTATTCAAGATGCTTGCAAATAATTATAATTGATTGATGCGCAAAAGAAGTAAGATTTGTGTATGCTTTAGAAAGAGAGAGATCGTTGTTAACTTTTTATATGTTTAAAGCTATCCAATAATTGATGCTTCTTTGCAATTCACTTCTAGCTATCGTGGCAAAGAATCTCTTGTTTAACAACTTAACAATTAGTTAGATGAGTGCTTGGCCTAAAATACTATAGATGTTGTTGACATAATTCGAGATAGAAACTCTATCGACTAGTAAGTTACAAATATTTCCACAAAAAAGTTGCTAGATTCTCTGTTACGTGGCCCCCATGATTGTAAGAAGAAAACGACTTGCTCGATCTTTCATCTCGCGATTATCTAGATTAAGTGACTTAAGATTGTGATTAATGTTTGTCTAGTAGATAGAAGCGAAAGCAATGAATTTCATTATTTGGAGAAAGTTTACAAATAAATCAAGGCATGTTACGAGCACGACAATAAAGATATAAACAACGCATGCGCTTCGCCCCATCAACTTCGTCTTCTCTTTTCCTGCTTGGTAAACATTGGTTGCAACACAATTGTCTTGACTTCGACTTTCTTATTATCGTAAGAGAAGCAAGTCTTCAATCTGCTTTGTGATTAATTTTGGAAATTCGTTAACAAGTTCTTAAGCACTAGCTTTTCGTGCTATAGCTCGTTGGTTGTGCGTTGTAATTCCTGTTGCAAGATTCTTACTTCCAAGTTCTTGCTTTCTAGTTCTAATTTTATGCTTTGTTGTTCATGCAAAAACGCGTCAACATCCATGCTTTTAGATAGGTCAATGCTCAAACTCTCTTCGTTCGAAAACTCAAGTTTGTTTAGAAATCTAGTTAGTTTCTCCAAACATCTTTTCGTTACTTCGTGACACTTGAACTCATGTTTTAATGATTAAATGATAAGAGCGTACTTCTTGTTCTTCGCTTTAAGAGTCGCTTGTTAAGTATTCAAATCTTGCTAAAGATTGACGACAACTTGTTTTGACGAATTTGTGACTTTAGTCAATCTTTTCTAGTTATGTTGGAGAATTCTTATACGAAATTCGTTGAGCTAGTTTACGTGATCGTTATGGAATAGTTGATCGTTTAGGATAATGTTTTGAGTCTAAAGGATGTTGATTTCCCTGCGAAGCTTTTGGTCGGAAAATTATTTAATTTCACATGATGTGCAAATTGATGCATCGATCTATTACCACTATTAGACTTAATAAGTATAAGTGGAGAAGAGAGTCTCTATCACTCTAGATGTCTAATATATTGAGTTCGTTAACTCGCGTTTCGATGTTATGATTGCTATGATGCAACTTTATTTAGTGAAACTAATGATATATAAGAATTGACGAAGGCTTAACGCTTTGCTATTTTGCTATGAATCTATTACTATGTAAATAATTTAAATTATGATAATATACACTTGGGAAAGACGTTGCATTCAAGAAGTGCTTTATATTAAACACAACATAGTAAATAGATTATTAAGAATTCTTGTGACAAAGTCTTAAGTGCTATGTCTAACTAGCATTGAACTTAGATTGTTTGATTAATAGAGAAGACGAAAGTTTATACTTACATAAATAGCTTAAGTCTCAAGTTTCTTAAGCATGTGTGAAGCATAAAGATTCATGACGCATAGAATCCTAAGATGCTCGAAGATTCAAGTGACACATTAATGTAATGTAGAGATTCAAGGTGTATAGAGCTAAGAAGTATGAACATTCATTATTGTAGGAAATGTACGCGTGAATCAATGCATTTATATGCACGTAAATCATCTATGATGCGTAAGGATTTAGAATTCGCATAGACTCTTTAACTTATCGCTAAAGCAATAGCTATCATTTTCGCTACATTTAATAATCGAAATTTGATGCTTTAGAAAGGCTATTAAACGAAGTTAAGTTCATAGAGATAATCTTATCACAACTCTCTCTTACTACTTGAGATAAATTCTATAAAGAAAGAGTCTTTTTCTAAGAATTAATGAGATCAATTTGTCAAGAACTTTGAGAATTAACTAGAAACGTATTTCTTAATCTATGAAGCGAACACATTCGATTAAACTAATGTATCTTTGAACTTTATAATCGACAAGATTTATCCTAAAGTAAGCGATCAACTAGTGCATAGTATCAAATCTAAATAGATCGATTTACATTAGAAATTTAACTAAATCTTGATAAACATAGTCGAACAATCGTTTAAGATACTAGCAAATAATATATCGAACCTTGATCTTAATGAAATACGATTAGAATTGAAGGAAATAAAAATGTTGTATGTGCATTATGCTCTTCTAAGATAACACAATTGACATTATGATAGATTGAAAGACAATTCAAGATATTTTGACTTAAATTAAGTTAGTAAATGTACATTAACTTTAAGAAAAAATAGATCAATTAACTCAATTAGTATTTTGTTGCCTTGCATTCGTTTTTTAAAGCAATAAGAACAACGTTAAAATTATTAATAGAATACGTAGATCGTTAATGAAAGATTAAAACGTTTACGTTTATCTTTTTAACTAATATGCGACTAGCATAATTACGCCCAAATATAAGAATTGTAATAGTGCATGTATTAATTGTTATTAAGTAGAGAATAACAAGAACGAAATGTTCTTAAATACTAAATAGATTGTCGTAGCGCGTAGTTTCTACGTCATAACTAGTGCTTTTTGGGCAAACTTACACTTTATCTTGTTAGAGTTATTAAATTATATAAAATTAAAAAGCTTTTACAATTTAGTTATTTACTTTTAAAATAATTGTTAATGAAAATTATAACGTTAGAATTAGCTTAAGTTCAACTTTCTACAAAGCAATTAAAGCGATTATTATTAATCTAGTTTATAAAAGATTAAAATAGTTAAGTTAAGATTGGAAATTTTTCTTGACATCAAGTCGAACTTTATAATTGACGGAAAATTCCAAGATAATTTAAATCTAATGCTTAGCATATGTTAATTGTATGCTAGATCGTCGTTCGTAGATACTTTATATGCTTTACATATGTTTTGCTAATATTTCTCTTAAACTTCTTCCAAACAAACGCTTAAAGAAAGTCGTTATTAAAGACAAAGATAAGAACACAAGTAAACATGACATAAGCGTCGCATATATTACGCTAACGCATTACACAATTACACGTCGCTTTCGTTGTATTGTCGCAAAATAAAATTAATCTTAATACTTTATTTATGTAAAGCATATGCGCTTTCCTTTAACTAGTTCTTCTATAATTTAAGATTTTGTATAATTTAAGATTTTGTAATTTCTACTTCTACTACGCATATGCGTAGTATAGTTTATATTAACAATATTAAATCTTGACTTAATGTTAAAATGTTTTTGAATTCATACTTAGTATATGCACATAGTTAAGCTAAGATCGACAAAAAAGAAAAAAATTTCTAATCTTAACTTGACTATTTCACGCTATAATTATTTATCTTATAAATAATTCTTTACGTACGACTTCTTATTAACTCTTTTAAATATATAGTTGATCTTAAAGATTTTTCCTCTTCGCAATGCTTCGCTTTGTAATTATTGCTATTAATATTTTTAATTAACGATTTCTTCAAAGATAGTTAAAGCTTAAGGCTCATTTGTTGTAACAATTGTTAAAGATATTTCTTTCTATTAATGTTCTATTCAAAAAGATGAACGTTAAAGCTTATATCGATCACATTTTTGCTTAGAATAAGATGTTCTACAATAATAATAAATGTTTTTCAATTCTTGTTTCATTTATATGTACTTTATCGAAAACGAATTTAGCACTTAGAATCGATTAAGTCAAGATAAATTGTACAATCTTGTAGATTGTCTTCGTTAAGTTGACAAAAATCTCGATAAATAACTCGTTTAGAAATAAATTAATTATTGCTTAACAATTTTTTCTTATTGTCTTGTTGATCGTCGTAGATTATTTTCGAAATTAACTAAGAAATAAAAAAGAGAAGCTAGTAATTTAAGAAAGAATAATATTATGAAGCTTTATTTATAAATGCTTTTATAAACATTTAAAAGCTATTATTCTAAGTCACTACAAAGAGTTATAATAATGTCGTTGTTCTTTAAAACAAGTCTTTAATACAAGTCATTCATTAAACAACTTAATTTTAAAATGAAAATTTTCTATTAGATTACAATTTTAATTCTTGCGACTCTAATAGTTGCGACTTCATTTAATTGCTTACTCGCTACTACTATAACTATGACTCTTTGGAAAGAAAACTTTATCTTAACTTTAAAGATTGTTTTAGTTACAAATGCTCTAGACGTTAAAAGTACTACAAACATCGATAATTTAAATAATTATATAACAATTTCATTGATCAATGTGTATAGAACTTAATTGTCTCTCTTGTTTGCTTCAAATGCTAGTGACTCGTTTCCAATAAATAATTTATTCGTTATTATACTCTCTAACGTCTCACCTACTTAATACACTTTTTCAATTGAATAGATAGAAAGAATATATGTTGGCTCAAATCTTAATTCGAACGACAATAAAATTGAAGACAACTATATAGATTCATTAGATATTAATATTAGTTATGTCGATAATTACTTTGTGCTCATTACATGTTCTTTAGAGAACATAGTAATCTTTGATTGCAACATTAATTTATTTAAGCAATTAAACATCACATGCAATAATTAAGTCGACGACTCTATTTGTTTAAACTTCGCTCAAAGTGTTGTTAATAAACTCGCTTCATCTTTTTTTGTAGCTTGCGCAAGAGCTACGTACATTTATTCTAATAATAACGACGCAAATGTAAGCAATCTTGAGAGTAATGTGATTTTTTGTTGTATTGACACATCATGCAAAGCATTCTTACGTCAATCATTTAAACGAGAAACTTCACAATACGATCTAGAAGTTCAAAGACAAAGTGTCTCTTTATCGTTTGTACTTTCATTCGCGCGCAAACGCATCGTCATTACTCGTTTAATTCTCGAATCAAAGAATAGATTCGCAATGTAGATCGACTAATTTCGCGTAACGTGTGTATTAGCTTCTAATACTGTTAGCAACGTACGAAAAAATCATATTAACGTTAGAAATAACTGCGACTAGTGAATATCTATTGCTTCAATCTAGCTTAAGTAGTAAACTATACATGAAAGATGCTTGAAATCGAACGTATATTAATCGTTCTAGAAGATTTATCGTGATGTTTAGACTGACCGCCGGGCCAGGTTTCGGTATCAACATTCTGGTCCGACCCGGATACTTGGTACCAACCTCTTGACTCAACTCGGAATTGACTTGGGTCAACGATTTCTTGATCCGACCCGATCGACTCGCCAAGCAATCGAAAATGACGTCAAAATGCCAAGATTTTCTATTTTTAAAAAAATTCGCATTATTTGAATTACTAAAAATAGTTTAAAAATAATAACGCACAAATAACGTACAAATGCATTACCTAAATGCATTACTATATAATATTATAAACAAATTAATTAAATTAATCAATTTGATTAAGTTGATTAATGCACTTTTTCAAAAATAATCTAAATTTTTCGAGTCTTGGCGAGTCGAGCCAGGTTATACGCTAAGTACTTCATACCTACCCTTTGACTCGACCCAAATACTCGGGCCAAGATTTCTGACCCGGCTCGACGCGACCAGTCTAGTGATGTTTTAATGTTAAGTACGTGCGTTAGAGAAATAGAATCGTGGAGTAGTTGTACTATAGTTGCAAATGGTGATCGTACAGAGAGCAAACCCTACAATCCTTAAAGAGTACCTTATACAAACTATTTAGAATTCCTTCTCTAAACATGTACACAGTCGTTCCGGCATATGCCTATAGCACTAGATAATCGTTGATCTTTCTTTCATCTCTCGAGTACAAGATTTGGATATGCTTTTAAAACTGGAGACAGCTCCAGAAAGCAATGCCTAAATCGTAGATGAATGCCAATATCGAGCGCATTTTAAAGTGCCTAGAGTAGACAGAGGATCTAGTACAGCGGGAGCAGAACACTGAACATAGCTCCACTAGGGGATGCCCATGTAATAGAATTGAATGCTAACATCGAAAGTCTATCAATGAGCCTAAATCAGAAAAACACTCGAACAACGCGAGGATTAGAATAGCTCCTTCCGAGCTCCAAAATAGATTTCAACATAGGTCGAAACTGGATACGGTTAAGAATATTGAGCCTATAAAACCAAGCCTTCCATTAATCTAGTAATTTTTCTTTTGATTAGACATCAGAGATCAGATCTGCTACAAATTGTTATACGCTCACATCTAACTTGATCAATATGCTTTCCATCAGCGCCTCGAGGGCCTGCCTTGCCTCATTCTTCTGTCTATATCTAGCCATCGCTCATGTTAATGCCGTATCGACATTCAAAAGCACCAGCAAGAGCCCGTCCATCCAGGCGAGAGACGAAAACTTGCCCAACGCTGGCGTAAGTAATCGCAGTTTCGTTACTTGCAGCCCTTGACTGACCTCATCATACGTAGCCCATCAACTATGGTTCCCTCGCATTCTCTTCTTCAGGAGTCACAGTGACCGTCTTTTCTGAGTCCGATTGTAAAGGATATTTTGGAACCGCAGTTGTCAACTATGGACAAGATGTATTTTTCCAGGACCCCAACAAACCCTTAAATTTCCTTTCTTTCGAAATATCTCGTACCTTGGAGGACAAAGAGCAGCTGGATATAAGCCACTTGGGTCAAGATGGTGGTCAAACCCAGACTTGGAGCTGTGGCACTTATATAATGAACTACCAACATGGAACGACCCAAGGCTGTCATAACAATCCAAATCAAGGACCGGCTAGTTGTTTTCGGTTGTGGCACTATTAGCTGCAGGCGCTCAACCAAGAGCGCTTCTTGGATAGTACAGTGTTAGAACGGACGGAGTCTCGATCGTTTGGAAGCACTTGATTTCGGGCGCAAACATACAAGGTTACATTTTCTCTGGACGCTGTCTGCTTCCATGTCGATGCAATGATGCTCTCCGCGGAGCTAACATGCAGTTTGTTCGACCCTTTGTTGTTTGGGAATTCGTAGCACTTTCTATTAGCTTTAGCAATACAAAACATGCGATCGAATAAAAGTCACGTTCTGTAGGTCCGCCCGTCCTGGAATAAAAATTACCCATATAGGCTAAAGATCTTTACATTTTCTAGAAAAAGATAAATATGTTTCAGAAAATGAATAATGCACGAATAAATCTTATCTTCATGACGCAGAAATGAATGGCTTACACCTGTTTTTTGAATGGGTAGATGGTGTCGAGACGTCTTACAGAATTTTTCTGGGTATCGAGATATTTGAAAATTACAGTGGGTGCAAGAAGTGACTGCCGCTTTGCCCTAGCCATTCAGCCCTCGCGACAACCGATGTTCTATCCAGAATTGGAGCCATTCCCTGCCGTACGGAAGGGGCATTGATTTACCACATATCAATGTTCTGTCTCCAGAAGCGGCTGATTCTGGTCTCTATAAGAACAAGAATGTCTTTAAATACGGCCATCTTTGCTGGTTCCATCAATTTAACCTTTTACACATCATTCTCAAAGGCTGTCAACCACTGCACTCCACGATGTCCAGAGTCTGGCAAAAAATACGATCTATGTTGGGGCCGGATGAAGGCTGGTACATCCCTTTGACTGATCCTCAGTCAGCAGCTCTGCTACACCACCAAGATAAAAACATCGACATCTTGCAGCAAGCCATACGGAACTTCAGCGATTCCAACAGTACTTTCACCTCGACTGTCATCTTCTATACCAGCAAAATTTGCGTTGAGGATGATGAACTCATGTTCTCTTACATTCGTACAGTGCTTGAAATCCTCGTTCTGTTCTCCATCACGACCTCGAATTTTGATTGGATCGCCGATGACCGAGCTTCTTATATTTGCAGGCAAACAGAAATTATGTCCGCGGTCGTCTTTTCGCCCACGCAGACATTTGTCGACCCTCAGGCACTGTCCGCAGAGAATTGTCTCCTGGCTTCCAAGTTGTTTGAGAGGATTTCGCGTCGCGAGCACTGTCGAGCGGAGATCATCAAAAATATCATCGACCTGGCCAGAACCATGCCTCTAGACACCACCTTGATGATATTCGACCCAGAAAGCCACGTTCATCAGCTCAATGCCGCCACCTTTCTGAAGAAACTTAGGCCTACCGGTCACTATTGGATAGCAAGGGCATATTCTCTTGCCATAGAACCAACAGGAGAAGAACCTCCTAGATACTCAGACGAGATGCTCGAGTCGTCTCCTCTTCTGCTTTGAGGTCTTTTTTGAGGAGTACTGTATCTTTGCTGGTGATTATAGTTTAGATCGCGACATATTTTCAAAGATTTTGGCTTACGATTAGCTTAATCCTCTCACTCTCATAATGTTGATACTGATTGATCAATCGACACAATTCACAAATGCTACCGCTTCGTGGGAATGATCCTAATTGGTATTGCCAAGCCTCATGACTGTGAATCTCTTCGTCGCTGACCTCATTAAAAACAAGCGTCAATTAGCGAGTGAAAAACTTCGAACTGTATTGAGCTATTGTTACTCTCTATATAACTTTAGAAGTTCTTCCATTAAAAAGTAAAAAGTGAACGGGTGATTTCGCTTCCTAGTGCACTATTCTCGTATAAGCTCTCCGAATATGTTCTTTAGCAGAAGTCGTCCTAGTAAGTCTGCAATGTCGTTTTTAAGAATCTCAAGCTAATCATCGAGCTTAGAAATCGTTTTCTTTAATTTTGGTCGAAGTTTTAGCAGAGCTTCGATGAATGGCTCACGTTCTTTAGATTTGATTTCCACAAATTTGGAACAAAGTTAATAGTGAATCTTGATAACAAGGCCATACAAGATTATATTGTCTATTGGAAATTAAATGTTCATCCTTGATACGATGACCTCCTAGGATGAGTAATAAAATCGTAGCATCGAACGCATTACACAAGAGAACTTATATCTGATTTTCATCTCATCACGTCCAATACTTACAATACTCTAGTTCTCGTTGCTTCGTTAGATGTGACTTTTGCAATTTAGGATGAGCTTTCTTCATGAATATTGTGAGTGCCCTCGTCATTGCGTTTTCTTTGCCATCGACTTTAGGTTTGAAGTCACTCTACTTGAACGATGCACCTTCCTTTCTGAACTTTGCAACATCTTGCAAAATTTTCATTGTAAATATTCATTTTTCGATGCGTAAAAGCACCTTGTCTTTGAACGATCTAGTTTGAACACGTTCGACAAGTTGACAGATTGCCTTAGTCGTTGAATTAACCTTCGATGTTTCGAGCTTAACGTGGCTTTTCTCTTGGGCGATTGCATCATTCTAGGCCATCATTACTTCCTTACATCCAATTCCTTCAATTATCCGAAGCAACTTCTCTGCTCGTTCTCGATGTTTAGGCACAATTTCTTCATGCTCGTGCTTATACCTTATAGTGGCGAGACCATCTCGCTCCTTAACCCACGCGTCTTTAGGGCCCAAATGCGATGGGGGCATCCAATCAACTCGTCGACTCTTCTTAGATTTTGGTTGGTTCTGGCCCAACTTATCGTTCGAAATGTCTTTGGGAATGCGACGTCGCTTGATCTTGAGTGTCTTATTTAAAGATAGTACCATATCTAGTATTTGTCGCTCACTCTTCCCTTGACGTTCTAATTTGAGGAGGCGTTTAAGGTAATGATATTGGAGTTGGACATCGTCGATCTGCTCCATTAATGTGTCTCGATTTGAGGCGAGACAATTAGCGTTATATATCATGAAGATTCCACAATCAGAGCTGTTCCTTTGCTGTTAAGAGGACTGCGTAATGTTAGTAGTGATGATAACACGATGGCAAAAGGGGCATCTCAACTTATCCCACTGCTTATAGTGTAATGCCGATCTTGGCGCTCCCATCCTTCCATAGCCTGGGCCAATCGCTCCTTGATTGCTGGCAATGCCTCCGGTGACTTTAATATGTCTTCGCCGAGGGAGTCGTACTGTCGGATGGAATTACGTGTAAGGTCCACGTCAAACAACGTCCAATGGCTCTGGAAGCAGCATGGAAGGATGACGCGATCATGATTGCGATCTAGCGGCCACCGCCTCCGGTTGGATTTCTGGTTGTCATTCTTGATTTTTATTAATGATATATATGAGCTGTGCAACACCAAGGTCGTCGATGGCCAATTGAGAGAGAATATCAACGGCATCAAGTTGAAATTAGTAAGCCACTCCTTTTCCTGAAAATGTGAGAAGAAGTCATCAATTTCGTTGGGGTTAACGGTCTCCGAGTATTCGTCACAATTAACGATGAAGCTTTGCCCACGGTAAAGATCCTTGCAGTACTTGATCGTCTGGCCCAGCTTGTCTCCAATTGGTATTTCGATGTTCGCCATGGCCGGTACAGCATCGGCTTCTTTCGGGGTGAAAGTTTTGTGAAATACAGTGGTCTCTTGGGACGGGCTATTAGATACTGATAGCCGACCATTGATATCGAGGTTTTGATCAGAGACGGACTGGTGCTTGGCTTCTTCTGACATACCAAGCGGCTCAGGCTCCGGGTGTGAGCGCAGCGTCAAGGGTGTTAGGTAGTTCATTGTGATAGGCCCGCGTGACCTCGTCGCCACATTCGAAAGATCATTATTCAGGGCATTGGCGGCCCCACGACTGAATCGCACCTTCGTATGTTTCTTCTCTTGGCGTTTTTGCTTCTGCTCTGTCTCCTCTTTGAGTGCTATTGTCACGTGTTCCAGGCTGTTGAGGAGCTTGACGTAGTTCTGTCTTGAATTCGATCTGGAGTACGCAGAGAGAAGCTCTACTATCTCATTCAACGCCTAAGTGTGGTCAGTCAAGAATTTTTCAGAACACGTCACGTACTAAAGATGGATCTTTCAACATGTGACCCATTTTTGACCTAGATCCGTCGCGAAAGGGGTGCTAGGTCACGTGATGGAAGTTCTTTGCCCCAGGGCAAAGAACTTCCTTAGTTCGGTCACGTGATATGAGCTCCTTACTTACAGGCCCAGAACTACTGAGGGATGGTTGGAGCCCTTGCGAGTACGTGGTGGCCATATACTTAATGAGATTTCGAGGAAGTCGCCTGATTGTCAGTAGCTTGTAAAACAAAAAAGAGAAGAGCATGTGTAATAAATGAACAGGATCATGATCTACTTCGCCTCAACGCGCAGCCGTTTGTAACATAAAGGATTGCTGCCCATGAACTAGAAGCCAATTGAATGATACAGTTCCTTAAATATCATGTCAAGACTTTCGTGCGTTCCACGCCCAGCTTTAATATGTTAAACAAAGCTAAATGGCCAAACACATGACTGGTATTAAGTGCTGAAGTCGTTGGCCAACCTATCGGCGAACAATTCGATTCGAAATAGTATATGCTGTGTCGACTTTTTGATCCTCGCTCTGCCAATTCAGGGACGAACAATGTTGTCGGTCTTGACTGTGCGAACCTTTTCCCACAAATCCTGGGCGAAAAGATCGTAGGAGCGTGCGTAATTAAAGAAGGGACGATTACTAGCATATCATGATTGTTGTGAGCTTTATAGCCCTCCCTTCTGGCGCTGCATCAAAGAAGCGCTGATGAAATGCTGTGCTTCGAGGTCAAAACTGTGAATAAGACTTCCGACCTCGAAGTTTATAGCGTTTCCTCTCTAGTGCCGTATTCACTTCAGCCAGCAGATCAAAGTTGAGTGGAGCCGACCTATGCTGCCTATGAACCATTCTTGAACGTGGATTCGGTAGCGCACCAAGAGCGGGGGACGGCCGGGGACAGCGGAAGAGTAAAGACGTACGCCAGGGGCTAATGGAAGGTCTTGAGGGCGCAAGAACCCAGCGCACATTGCGGGTAGCGTCACTTTTACTAAACCTTTATATACATTAATTTAGGTGATGTCTGCACCCAAACAGAAGTATATAGTGGCACATATACAACAGTTTATATTATTCTATTACGAAAGCCAATTCAATAAGCCTCTTTTGTTGAGACTCCAATGTTGCTGCCGCCACCAAATTAGGCTTAGACCTCTTCCTCACTGGCTTGGGAGCCACTACCTCCAATGTAGGACCACGGGGGCGACGTCTAGGCTGGGACTCCTGCTCCCATACAGTTGTTTCCTTCACTGCACGGCCAGATTTAGTTGTTCTAGTCATCACAGGTGGGGCGGAAGAGGGTGAAGGTTCGTCGGAAGCGGTACTGACAGCGGAAGTTTGATTCTTGCTGCCTTTGGGTCTACCCCGGGGCTTGGGCGCCAGCATGGTGGAGGGTGGAGCGGAGGGTGGAGGATCTGGTGGCAGTGAGGCTGTAGCCTCACTGTCCTTCTCCTTTTGTTTATCCCTTTGCTTAGCATCCCGCTCAGCTGCTTCCGCTACAGTCAAAGCCCGAGCATTGACTCTATCATGTTTCTTTTTTTGACGAAGCTCAGCTCAAACTTCTTTCTTTGTAGGGGGTGGTTTTGGAAGCGTCACGGGAAGCCTCTGGCTCATCTTCTGCGACTTCTCGTGTGTAACAGTCACGTTGGCGTGGAATGTAGACAGCTGATTGGCTAGGAGGTCGGCCTGCTGGCGGGGTAACTCCTGGTGCAGCTTCTGCAAACTGGCTGCTGCATGGAGGAATTTATTCTTATCAACATCGTGATATTTCTTTGAATTTGCGTCATCTGAATTCATGAAGTCATCGTAGTATCTAGCCTGCCAGTTGCTCGACGCTATAGAAGGTTCGTCCAGTCGTCAGCAGGAGGTTCCGGGTGGGCTGGGGGTATCCTATCGATTGCCCTCTGGATGATGGGTATGAGGCTAAGATCCAGCCGGGGGTGGGGTTGCCAGACGGTAGGCATGACGATGAGGTCGACGTCGACGTGTATGTAGATAAATAAATAGCTAGGTAGGTAGGTAGGTAGATAGAGCGTAGGTTGTTTGGGGTAAAGGTGGGCGAAGCTCGGAAGTCGTACTGAATGAATAAAAAGTTTATTGTGGTGGGTCTACATGTATTTGTTAGCAAGCTACACCTAGATTAAAGTAGATCCCGCCTTTAGTAAAAGTGACGCTACCCGCTGGGTTCTTGCGCCCCCAAGACCTCCCGCAGGCCTAAAGACTTATTTTCGCGGTTGAGACGATCGTATCGGCATGCGCTCACCATCTAGCCGGAGACTTACACAACCCATTCGGCTGAGGCAGTTCAATTTTTTACCGGACCTAGAAAGCAATGGCTACGAAGCGCTGAGTGCTTGACAGTTACCTGACTGGAGGGGCTGGCAGAGAGAGTAGCCAGAGAGAGCAATTAGAGAGAGCTCGCTTACATAAGCCTCGATCGATCAGTCGGAGATAAGATAACAGTATTCTAGCGTCGTTGCAACTTCTCTTCCCCTCGTGTCCGCAACAACAAACAAACAAAAACTACGCGAGCAGCACCGCATACCTGTGCTTTACACTCTACATCCTTACTACGGTTGACACAGCCGAATTATAGGTTATGAACCTTACGCGAGATCCCCTGCCATCTCCGGAGATACCTACTCGAACTGTCACACCGAACCGCTATATTCTCTTTCGCCATCCTGGGTACGACGATGCCAACAACGTGCTTCTAAGGCTATTGGCGCTGGACCCAGCAGCTGATGGGGTGGCCCAGGGCTTGTATGCACAATATGCCTTGGATGCCTGTGGAATAATAGCTGGAAATCGGTGGGATGGATGGCTGTCGAAATCGAAGGACTCTCCTATGGCAACTGCAGCAAATACCATTGAGCCGAGCAGCGTACTTCAGGAGCCCAGCTACTACTTTCATCTGCCGCCTTTGCAAAGCGACACTGACAGCGATCGTACGAATGTTCCATACCCGATTGTTCCAACATTCAGCGAATGGCGCTTCCCTCACCATGGACTGCCTGAGTCATGGAGGCAAGTCACTCTAGCAGATGCAAAACCACCATATCAATCTTTCTCGAAATCCAATCTTACCCTCGCTCTTCAGGCGCGTGACGAATCATGTCGCATGACCGGTTGCAAAGAGGGCACCCAGATTGCGCACCTATGTCCTCAAAAAGAAGCTGACTGGTGGTACCTCAATTCAATGTCAAGATATAACAAGAATTCAGCAAGCACCCCCGACGATCTATCTAATACGATTCTCCTCCGAGCCGATCTCCACATTGCATTCGACAACCCCAAATTCGTCTTCGTACCCAAACCATCCTCGCTCAGATCCCCACAACTAGTCACCCACTTGGTGGAAGCGTCGGGCGAGCTGGAGCACTTATACCACAACCGGTTGCTGCAGCCTATGCGCTCCAGCATTGAATTGCTCTTTGCAAGATTTGCTTGGACAATCCTTCCCTTTCTCGAGAGCTTCTTGATCGGCAGAGAACGTCGTCGTTTACTCCTGGTGAAGGATAACATGGATTCCTCAAATGATGGCTTCGTCTCATGGGAGAAATGCGCACAGTTCTCGAGGACACGGTCTCTCAGCCCTAAGAAACGCAAGACTGACGCTCAAGCGCCCAACGATAGCGATGTGAGCTACTCGGCGGGCGAAGAAGAAGAGTCACCACCCCGAAAGAGACGTCAACATTCGAATCACACATTGGACGTTTCGACTGCACACCACTCAGAATCACTCGAACCGTCCCAGGATTCATCGCATTCTCCCGACTTGCTGAACGAAATCAGCCAGAGCGAGAAGATAGAATCCAGTTTCTCGACTTCAGACACGTTCTCGCCACCACATCTTCTTGGCCATTCAAACCGAGATGTTGGCCCTACAGCAGATACCAGTGCTAACGTAGCGCTCGCACAAACTTGGCTGGCAAAAGAACGCCTCCGCTCTGATCCTAGTGGGCAATGGAAAAAGGATAAAGCTTGGGCAGACAAGGTGTGGAAAGGGAATATTACGTTTTTTGGTGGGGATGCAAGGCGGTGGCTTGAGATCTGTGGGGGGGAATTTCAGGATGAACTAGAAGAGGAGACGGTAACTTGAGTCTTTCAATTAAAGAATGATATTGCAAAGCTTACAAAAGTCCCGTGGCAAAGATAGCGAAAATTCCCAATTTTCTTCCGTGGGGCTAGATGCAGTTTCCAAACGGATATCATGGGAAGAAGCAAGATAGCAAAATCGTATAAGACATTGAATATAGCGCCGGCCATACCAGAAGCGTCAGTATTAAGCACAGTGACCGTCGGTGATCAGTTTGTTTCATATCTTCTCTCGTGAAGTGCAGGCGAATACATCGAGCAAGGCGTTGGCGGTGTAAAAGGCCAGGTTTCCCCAGATAAGCGATTGAGAACACACAAACAACCTCATGTTGCTTTTTCGATTCGGTACGAAAATCTTGGGATACTGTAACAATATGGGAAAGCTTGATCACAGCTATGGCGATTCCATAGACTATAGACGTAACATTCACATACTACAGGAAATGTTAATAAGTTTTGTGTGAAAGGAGGCGGTATTCGTGTCAATGTACTCAAAGAATGGAAAATAAGTCTCCAAAGAGTTATGTTCCACTGATGAACTCCCGTGCCATGGTAATCTGAGTGAAGGATTACTCGTCTCTTCCCAGTCCAGCAAACGCTCCTCAGTTAAGGAGCAAATTACGCGAGAAGATATTCCAACTTATTTTGATGGTGCGCCTGCCCTCTGCATGTCGTTTCTGGATGTCATTCTGCGCGACCTCCATTGTTTCTTAAACCGTCTCGCCATCATCGTTCTGATCCTAGTTACACACAAATCGGTCTAGAGGTACAATTGAGGCCTACACACGACGAAGGGCAATCACCGTCTCCGCCCTCTCTGCACTTTGAATCTTTTTTCACTCTCCCAGTCCTGTTCCCATGTGAACCCACGGGGATAGCCATGAGGCCAGAATTGGAGTTTCGAGCAGCCAAATCAAGCGTTTCACGCAAGATTGAGTTCGATTAGTGCTCTGCCCACCTATAAAAGTAGGTTAGTCCCCCGTTAACTCGGTATGCCACTGCTATCATGTCAGATATCACGGAATCATGCGATCAATGATTCCTAGATCTACTGTCAATATCACTGCAGCACTCAATGCATCTTCTAATGCTGCTCAACGTAATCAAGGAGCGTCATTGCATTCTTTTCTAGCATCCCTTACTGTCTCAGCCTCTATATTTGGCCTTGAGATAGTGCTTTTCATTCTATTAAAGGATAGACTTACACAGTTATAGTGAGTCTCTTTGTTCGTGCTAGAGCTGAGAACCAACGACTAACACATGGCAGCCAGCCTCGAACTTATCTTGTACCTGAACAACAACGTGCTAAGGTATCTCCTTCAGGGATACTTTCATGGATCCTGCTTGTATTTCAAACCTCAAATTGGGTCATTCTTTAGAAATCTAATTTTGATGCTTTCTTTTTTCTTCGTTATCTTCGCACACTTTTAAAAATATTTATTTCTCTAAGCTTGATCATAATTTCAATCCTTATTTCTTTAAATCTTGTTGATGGAAAGAATGCTATCGAGGGAATTCAAAACCTAGATCGACTAAGTTGAGGAAATGTGAGATTAAGACACATCGACTTTTATTGAACTCATCTAATAATAACCTTAAGCGTGATCATCTTCGTGTGCCATACTATGTATGTGAAATTACTCGAGTATATTTGCGTTCGACAAACATATCTCACATTATCTTAGCATCGTCTTCAAGCCTTTGCAAATACTATTTTTGTGACGAATATTTCTAAAAGATTCTTGTTCATTCTAGCTCTTACTTATCTTTATAGCAATTTCCTTGATAAAATACGCACGATATGAATCAATCGAGACCTCGTCAAGCTATCGAGAAAGGCCCAAGAGCGAAGAAAAGTAATTTTCACATTGGAGATCGCAAAGACGAAGCTCATAAGATTGGCGATAAAATTATTTGAAGTTCGAAGCGATCATGAGCTTACAAAAGTCAAGAAGAATGATACAAGTCATCTTGATGTTAAAAGTAAAGAATCTCTTTAGAAGCGATATCTAGATAAAAAGAATTATAAATACATGCGTCTTTCAATCTTTAATCAAACCTAGATGTCTTCAATTTCTTTCGTGGGAAACAAAGTCGATATTATCGATCATTGCTAGCAAGAGATGACTCGTTTGAACAATAAGATTGATTAGAATTAGCGAGAGTCAAAGAAGTACTCGCTCACGAGCTTAGCATTTATATAGTTCAACACTTAAGAGATCGCATATATAACTTGTTAGTCTCTCGTCTATTATACGTCGTTGTGTTTAAGATCTTAATATATCGAAGCTCCATCAATAAACGTAAGATAAGAGAGTTTGTTCAAGAAATGATGGAATCGTTACACGCGATCTGCTCTAGCTTTTATTGTCGTTGTCTCACTCATTATTGCATGAGCTATTCTTGTCGTCTTTACTAATCTAGTATTCTAGATTATTTATCTTACGAGTTTACTATTATGACTACATTGAATAGATCGACTTTCAACATGATTACTTGATTTCATTAAAGATGTTTTGTCGCAACTAATATTAATCTTACTTATAATGTTGCTTTCGCTTATACTACGTGCGATTACAAGACGTCAAAATCTATTAACGAAGATGATCGTTAAGCTATCTCTACAAAAGTACTATTTCGCATTTTTATTCGTGCAAGTTTTTTTTACAATCTTCTTGTCTTCAAGCATCACGATTGTCGCTCAAGAAATTCTTCATAATCTAGATTTCTTGTTAACGATTTTGACTATTAACTTGTCAAAGGCAAGCAACTACTTCTTCTTTTATCTTTTGTTACAAGACTTCTTGATAAACGCAAATTCACTTCTACAAATGAGAGGATTGATCAACTAGATTGTTCTCGCCTCTATTACGAGTTATACGTCTAGACAAAAATGAGAAAGACAAATAGTTTTGTCTCAAATGTAGTGAGACACACTTTTTCCCATCTATACTAATCTCGCCTGCATTGGTAAGTTGTACTTGTATCATTTATTCACTTTGCTAAAATTTCGACAGAAATTATATACTTAGTGATCGCTTCACTAATTCTTGTGTTTAGTTCTATTATCTTTAGTCTATTTTGGATTGTGTTTCGTTATAATTTGCTCTATGTCACAAAGTCTCGACCAAATACTAGCGATCTATTCTATTCAACGACTTTGAACTAGCTCTTTATCGAGGTTTACGTTATGGAGCTTTGTATAATAGGTTTATTCTTCTTAGTGCGTGATGATCATGACAGATCTACGTGCGTCGATCAAGTTGTGATCATGATCATTGCTATCGCGATGACAGTGATCTTTCAATTTCTTTTGAACAACGCATTTGCACCACTTCTTCGATTCCTGTCGTCAACTAAGGTGGAAATAGCGGAGGAAGGAGAAGAAGAAGAGGAAGGACAGAAGTATTATACACCAGAAACAAACAATTATCTTCGGATCCTGGTGCAAAGTCTTTGGAACTGGACGACAATTTCAACTGCAAGCCAAGGTTCTATTACCACCCTGTTCTCCGATTTGCATGATAGCAAGAAAGATTCCGCATCGAACGAGCTTGATGGCCTTGTTCCATTAGCGTTTCAGCATGAGGCTCTTCACATTCAGAGGCCTGTGATTTGGATTCCAAAAGACAGTCTGGGGATCAGTGATAATGAAGTCTTTCGTATCAGAAAATATGACAGCAACATGAGAATTAGTAACGAGCATGCAGATCTAGATATAAAGGGAAGGGTGACTGTTACGCAGAATCCTCGTGAATTTTCAGAAGTAGAATCGAAGCTTTAAGTCATCGGCGTCATGAGAGACACGACTTCTATCTCATTTGGCAACTTCGAGCTTCGTGAGGGCTTTGGCATGTGATCAATAACGAGCCGGCATTCGGAGGAGAAGAGAAGGGAAGGGAGAATGTGAGAGACGTGCTGGAGGTTGGCAGATGGCTTGTTTTTCGATCTGCTGTCTATAACAAAGCTCTAAATCTTGAGCATTGTCTCGTAGGCTAAATATTCATAAATGCAGTGATGCAACGTCTGTGGCTAAAACTTGTGGAACAAATCTGGGCGAAGCGAGATGGCTATTATATTTGCTGCCTACTAGTGGGTAGCTCAGCACCTGCGAACTAAGATCTTCAAATGTTTAAAGCTACATTTTGTTTGGTTTCAAACTACCTAGTGAAACAACGTTGGAATTAGCGCCCGTTCTGGTTCTCGGGGTCGGCGCTTCGCATGAGAACCAGTTACCACATGGCGCTCGTGTAAACAACATCCCAGCAGTCTGGTTGTGGGTCTCATGATGGTACTTGATCAAGCTAACGATGATTGGTTTCATTTGGGGAATAGCCGCTCCCTCCCACAGTTTCTCTACTTGATCACCAGAATGCCAGATCCAATAAGCTCATCGCTTTACCCAAAGCTGCCGTCTGCACGATGTTTAGGCCCATTCCGCCTTCAGTATTGAGGTTCATCATCTCTTTAAAAATTATGTTATCAATTTATAAGGTTTAAATTAAGTTCTGAAACATTAATGGGAAAATACGAGTGTATGTAATACGAGTATGCTTGGATTGCTATCTAGTGACCAGAAGCCCGAATATCTAGCTATGCTTGGGGCTAGCCCTACCACAAGGCTACAACCGAGCCAGTTCCAAAACATATTTCACTTCAACATTATCTTCCAGGCTCAAGCTGCGACGATTAACCAGAGAACCAAGTGCTTCGCTGCACCTTAGTGCTACTTGTATTGGTAAGAAGGTACATCTGAAGTGTACGAAGGTGCGCTTTTGTTTGCTTGCGGTGGTACACTCGAAACTTGTGTGCCCAGAATAGGCACATTGGTAACAGGCATAGGATAAGGTAATGGTTCGTAGGGATTGAAGAGAAAATCGCGTTCGTCGAAGAGATGTGGGCATCTGCGTTGAAGCCATTTGGTTACTGCATTCTTAAGAGGTTGTGGTGGTCGTTCATTGTAGGGTCTCGGTCGAACAATGATAAGACAGCACATTTTCCTTGTATGAGATCTGCTTGTTGATTTTTGATTTTTGATTTTGATATATGAACTCTTTAAGAATGCGGCAGTAGATGGGTCATTTCAGGATATTTATGCAAGCCTTCAGCTCTGGACCATCAACTGTAGATGTCAGCACCAGTTGTGGACATCGTCACCAGTTGTGGATGTCAGCATCAGTTGTGGATGCCGTCGCCAGACATCAATCGGGGATTGCTGACTCCTTGCCTTCCCGCTGCTGCCTCAGTTCGCATTCCTATGAAACGGGTACGATCTGACAGCTTAGACATCCTAATGACATTCTTCACAAGGTCAACTCCTGCAAGCCGCCATCGTGATGCAACAGCTCCAACGCTACGAGTCGTTCCACATCACACATTCTTTGACCTTATGCGCAAGCGGGCAGCTTCCCCTGACAAACGCTACTACGCCAGGCCATCAACGCCGACCTATCCCTTTGGATTCGATGGAACACTGTGTGTGCCTGGGCTGACAGACATATCAAGTGCTCCCTCATCATCGCCTCCTTTCAAAGCTGCAAGAAGGATCTCTGCGTCTTGAATGGTGGAGAAAGGCAATGTGCTGCATACACGAACCATGAGAAGAGCTTGAAACACGTGAGATCCCCCCCCGCTCACGCATTAAAGACCACTACAGGGCTTTTTAACCTCTTCCTACAGCATATTTGGCTCGATCGCTGCAAAGGAAGGATTCGATGAAGCCGTCTCTCCTTTTCTTTTCAGTACCTATGTGTTTCCCCTTCGCATACCTTCTGATATTCTGTAAGCCTATTCGCTGATTCGAAGAACATGACTTTAGACTGAACGACACTATAGCCAGTGCACAGTCAAGAATCCGTGCCCATAACGTAGTATATTATAGTAAGAAGAGCACAGAAGTCGGAGCAGCGTCGTCGAAACGATTCCTTTAGTTTTGTGGCATCATGATTATTGTCAAAGCTAATACATTTGCTATTTGGACCTTTCAAATACGTTCGCCTTCGAAAACAACTGCTTCCTAATGACTCAAAGCCTCGAAGCCCTTAGGATTGCCACAATTGAAGACAAGTAGATAACTTATCCCCCAAAATGTTGTAACAACCTTTATTCATTTCGATCGTAAAGCGCGCCACAAAAATCCCACAACTCTAGGCCTCAATATCATTTGAATTTTGATCAAATTTATTGAGGTTCAACTTCTCTTGATCCTTCAAAGCTCAAGATATCTCGAAGAATCGAAAATTTGAAGGTTCGTTCGTACCTTCAAGTCAATAATTCATTACATAAGTAAGACTTGCGCCTACTATTTGAAACTTATCGTTCGCGCAATTCGATTTAGGATAGACGTCGATTTCTACTCTTGCATCTATTTAGATATTTAAATCATAATCTCTTGTCAAAAGAGATAAATTGTTTTCGACTATTAGTAGAGCGTATCCATGTGTAATGGCTAGATAAAAGCATAGAAGAGAGATAAAAGAGGTCTTTAGAACGTCGCGAAATGACATTGTGATCTAGTTTTGTCTCAAGTCGTCAAAGATTTAATGCATTGATTAACAAATATCACGACTTTAATATCCTTAGTAGTATCTAGTTCCGACCCATCTGGGAGTCTATTCTGGAGCTCTGGGAGAGAAATAACAGCATTCAATTCTGTGACCTTCGCATCATGTTCTGGTAATGTGGATGCAGATGAGAATTCTTTACATAGTTTGCTGAGAGAATAGAATTTCTTCGGCAAAATTATGTTAGAGCATTCAAAAGCAACGCGAAGAAACGATATCATGAGACTTCATTTATGGATGCTCTCATGAGCATCCCAAATATGGTGAGAGGTTGAATCAAGAGAGCGTTGTCGCTACCAAATCTGGATGTCGTCAATTTTCGACGTCGCCAGCTGTGAATGCTGCCATTTCGTTCGCCGTTTAATAACGCAGTTGATTTCGAACATCTTGATTCAGCCCCTCGCAATTATTTCAAGAGACTTTGTCTCCGACACGCAATACGAACTGGACAGGAATTAAGTATTAACGGCTTTGACAGCTTCTCAAAGCATCATTTAAAGATGACAAGAGTGACGAATGAACGACGACTTCGAGAAAAGTTCCGCAAACGCAAGACAAATGTGTTCAAGAAAGCGAATGAGCTGGCGTGGATGACAGAGTCAAAGGTACACATAATTATCTAGCATAACGATAAATATCATACATATAAATCGACAGAGGAGATCAATTGGCCTCCGTCCGGAGAATTAGTGAGTCACACCGGGTTCATCTTGGGACATCATTGAACATGATAGGGAAAACATCAAACGAGCGCCAGTCGTCCTGCAGATTTCCAGGCCCCTATTCCGAAGATAGTGAGGGCAATACGTCAGCCAGTTGTGAAGAAAGGTCAGGATGCGAGTTGTTCCGTTGTTGAACGACAAGCCTTGCATGCGGTTCAGACAAAGTCATGTGTGCGAGGAGAGTGGGCACGCATGAGATCTCCTGTGCTATTATCGCTCGGGTATCTCATAGGCTGGTACTGGAGAGTGTGAACGAAGAGGGAGCCGCTGAAGGCCAGCAGGCTTTGAATTCAGTGGTACTTCCCAACCACATTTTCTTCTGGGCTACTATACGTACAGGCGCATCCAGCAAACATAACAAATACGTGCACTCGCGTGTTTCCTTCGCCTCTTTATGCAGCATATGTGGCTAACAATTGAAAGTGCTATTCCTTGGGGAGGAGGAGAGCCACCGTATAGGAGCAACATCTAATTTCTCATCATAAGTTTTAGCTTATGCTTTTTAAAACTTTGAGTCGTGGTGAGTCATTATACGCCGTTGGTCCGAGGATGCAGCATGCAAAACGAGCTTCTTTAAGGAGCCATTATCAATGTAAAACCCTTGGTTGTTGGCAATCTGAGCCGTACTTTGCTTGGTCTTTGACATCACTGGACAGACTTTATGATGATCAAGTGCTACTCCTGCAGCCTATTGCCACAGCCAACATCCTTAGCCAGTAACCTCAATTTACTCTTTTGTTCTGAAAGCTACGAGTATAAAATGCATTGCAGATGCCAACGAGCAATATGCAAGCCCTTGAACACCAAGAAGGGCGTAAAGATCGTCGCCCAAAGGACATGCAATCAATCGTCGATCGTTGATGAGCAGGCATGATTACCTTGATGCAGCAGCTGGGTAGATAAGTAACTAACGTTGCGCTTCATGCAATCAATCAGTGAAGACTCTTTTATCAAAGAACGTTCTTTCTTTTGATAGAAGAGATTGTAGTATTCGACAAAGCTCATAGAGTTCTGCTTCAAGATTTCGCGAAGGATCGAAAGAATATCGATCGTCGTTCACATTCATGCGCTGTATCAAACTCTGCTCCCATGCGTTCAATTGATTTTTGTCTCTCTCTGTTGAAACTAGTGTTATGCCCAGGCCTATCGGGGTCACATGACGCACTGCAGTTAGCCGAGTTGTCACCCCCCTATAGTAATTCAATCCTCTACACACTCATGCTGCACCTCAATGTTTAACACTCTCATATTCAGGTATGTCAGAGAACTTCGCGAATCTAGGAGCGATGATGGCAGCGACAGGGTTCGCAGGAAGTTGGATGACGGGGAGAGGTTGGTTATTTAGGGTTTGTGCGACGATCTGAGCTATCGTCGCAAGGGATTGAGGATCCAGCCCTATGTAGGGTGGAGGACTAGGAGCGGAGGACGAGGGCGAGGACGAGGTGGCATTGACGTGTTGCCGGGCTTGGTTCTGAAGCTTCCGCATTACCCGAAGGGCTTCGACGGGGTTTTGAGCCACGCGTTGAGCAAACTCTTCGGCAGTAAGCTCATCGTCGGCGGAGGGGTTGTTGGAGGGCTTCATTGAAGCCATGGACTTGGGTGGATAAGGGACGAGGGTAACTGAAAACTAGATTTCAACGTATGGAAACGTTGCAGGAACTGTAGGTCTTTCGTAATGTCAGGGACTAGGCTAGGGACTATAAATTGAAGGATGTGTATTACTTTGATAGGATCTAGGTACAAGACATACATCTGGTAATGTACAAGACGGGCTTGAGCTTCTATTTACATGATTCAGGGGCCGCGTTTAAGGTACGTACGGATATGCGTATAGAATGTCAAAAAAAAACGAACGGTCATCACAAGACTTGAACTTGCACCTTGACATTTCTGGTCCTGAACTTCCGAACTGAAACTACATACTCTACCATTGAGCTAAATGGCCTAATTAAGATTAATATCTCGTGTTTATATATAATATCGACTAGGTCCAGCTACAGCGGCAATTCGGGGACCTGGCCCGCCATCATCGAGTTGCTGATTCTGCTAATGTTACAGCGAATTCCGAAGCCCACGTCGAAGTGGCCAGCTTTCACATACATAGACCAAAAGCCCATCTTGCCCTGCCAGCTAGATGGCCAAACAACAGCCGAACAGTCAATGAAGTGGATATCTTTGTTGGCGATTGCGAGAATGATACTTAGTACTTGAGTCGGTGGTTCAGATCGCGAATCTCAGCTGAGAGGTAATGAACCATTCGTGCTACAGCCATTCAATAGCAAGGGCGAGAACCCAGCCGGTCTCGCTGGTTCCGGAGGACCAGGCGGGAAGGAAGCCTATCTTCTCATGATGGCCGCTGCTGAACGTGGTCATCCCAACTTTCGCGATCGCATCGCGTTGCAGTCATACCATAAAATGGCTCTGTTTCGGCCCAAAGAGGTGATCGAGCAGATGCTGGAGGGAATACCCACCATGATGATGATTCCGGAGCTTGATGAAATTTCGCCCCCAGCAGAACAGAAGGAGGTTTTTGAGAAATTAAAGACTCCGAAAAAGCTTCATTGGGCAGAGGGGAAAGGGCATTTGTCAATTCTCTCTGGAGAGGGATCTGATAAGTTCTTAGAAGCTGAGATAGAGTTTTTCGAGACAGCACTTAAGGGTGAAATCAAATAAAGAGTCAAGATTTTGGTTCAACACACCTGTCTGATGAGATGTAGCTCTCGCCTCGTTTCCGTCCCAAGATACCGCCTTGCAACCTGCATGCATATAACATATCTTACGCACGTAGAGACATTGGTGGTGCCGCCCAATGCCTTTTGGCAACCAGCTAGGAGGTAGGGGACCCGCACGGAGAGTTTTTTCCATTCACGGGCCATCATTTTCGGGCCCCCTGTTTAGCCGACCTTCTCCTCTCCTGATATCAAATACTCTGTCTGAATCACAACTTGATATATCGAATCTATCCTGACGCGTCTATTCTATTCTGATCTAAGATATCTTTTTTCTCAAGGGGTTGGAAAACCCTATAATTTGGATTCGCGCCGGACTGCAACAGGATATACACGCCCATCTCAAACCCTATATCAACAGCAACATGTAAAGGCGTCTTCCCCATTTCGTCAGAGCAATCTATCGAAGTTCTTTCTCTCAAGCAGTGGTCTAACAGGATTCTCAACAGGTTTCCGCGGCGATGTCGAGCAGCTAGATGGAGAGCTGATGAACATTGCTGGCCGTCACCATTGCAAATGCGGGCCCCAAGGGAGAGTAGGGAGCGTACCACAGTCTCATGGCCCCCAATGACGGCATGAATAAGTGGTGCCAGACCGTTGCTGTCCTTATCTTCGCAATCTACATTGTGTTGTAGCAACATGCGTACGATTTGATCATGGCCTTTTCGCGCTGCGACGTGGAGCGGACTCAGCCAGCCGCTCGCTTTTCCCCCCAAGGAAATCAATGAGTTGTCGCTTTGAGGATCAGAATTCAGATCATATGAATTTTGGCTGGTATTCATGATATGTCCCGATTGAGCGAAGGGTAAATCACAAGAAGAGCCGGCGGAGAAGCTGCTGATTACTCGTTCAATGGCCGTGTTGTTCGCTAATGATGTCTGCGAAATCGAAGCGGTCGACGGCTGATGCGGTGGGGAGCTAATATCCTCTCGATTGAGGTCATACGAGAGAAGACTCTCGCGGTTAGGAGGATCTAGGTCACTAAAGTACTGAGGAGGAGAATGATCGTGCGAGCTGCACAATGATGTAGGCGAATAGCAGGCGCTGCCGAACGATATTTCTTGGGACTGAACGTCTTGAGTCAAGGAGTGATAGGCATCTTCCTGGACTTCAACCCAATGTGCGGCCTCAGGCTGCTTTCGCTTCCCTAAAGATCACAACGACACATGGTCAGTCACAGGCTTGATTCAATAGACTGGGATAAATTGTCTTACTGCCTCGAAACCTGCGCTGCGCCTCTCGATTTTGGATAAGTTTAGGATCAGTCATCATCTATCAGACCATATCCAAACGCCAGGCGGAATGAGAATTGGGTGCAGAACAACAGCCAAATGTTTAGATTTTACACCATATATCAGACATCGTGAGCTGCTTGATAGCTCACACCTACATACCTATCAAAATTGGGTCAACGGGCCAAGTCGAGCTTGATCAGGGACCCAAGCGCGGAAGAATCCCGCGCGGCCTTTACTCGTATGCACG
>JAABUO010000564.1_pt1 | contig 66857 bp, 48 predicted proteins | sample 5559291 | NCBI WGS metagenome assembly JAABUO01 (sample SAMN10711878, study PRJNA513372) | rock metagenome | isolation source: Antarctica rocks | place: Antarctica: Victoria Land, Finger Mt sud | reverse complement strand
ACCAACAGCAGCAACATCCACACCCTCTCCTCCCTCCCCCTCCCCCCCTCCCTCCACACCTCCCTCCTCACACAAATCTCCTCCACAACAGCCTCCCTCTTCGAAGCCGCCGCAAGGGGTCAAATGGTACACTTCCAGACGCTGCCCAACGCGTTCGAGATTTTCGGCGTGGATTGGATGGTTGATGAGGGGGGGAGGGCGTGGTTGTTGGAGGTTAATGCGTTCCCGGATTTTGGGCGTAGTGGGGTTGAGGGCGAGGGGGTGGTGAGGGGGGTTTGGGAGGGGGTGGTGGGGATGGTGGGGGGGTTTTTTGGTGTGGGGGTGGAGGGAAGGGGGGAGGCGGAGGAGGAGAGATCGGGGATGAGGAAGGTGTTGGATATTGATTTGGGGAGGCGATGAGATGCGAGATCCTCAGAAGGGGATAGGTTATGTCTGTCTTGTAACGAAGACTGAGGGATATGCAACCGCGTTCCGCCATCGCTAGATGCCGGAAAGTCCTACGATCTCTCGGGGTCATTGATGTCAGTTTCTCAATCGGTTTCGAGAAGCTTTGCATACATGTGGGCTCATACAGTAGACAATGAGGAGATGCCCAATCTTAATGGCAATCAACGAAAATTCAACTACGAGAGGCGTCATGTGAAGATGGTGAGGGGATACATATCCCACGCAATGGCACAAGATCCCTTCATCGCTGGACTTTCTCAATGTGTAATGACTTTTGTCATGGCTGAGACTCATGTTCACGAATAGAGCCCCCTCAGACCGGACATTGGAGATTCAATTGTAGATTCCCGACCTTATCTTCAACCGAGCGGAGGACTTAAAGCACCGATACGTGCGGACGGTGCGATTCTTATGGTGATGTGCATGTCGATTGAGATCCTACTAGACTCGGGAATGATTGATCTAGAAGCAGAGTACCATCCGCCACGAGATGGTATATCCCTGACAGCACCTGTTGCAAAGCGTAACCATAAGGAAGAGGAGATTGAATGCCTTCTCGATGTCCCTGCAAAACACAACCGTCCTGTGCAAGGTGTACCCAGGGCTGAATAACAAGTTCATTCTTTGACTGCAAGAAATTACTCTCCTGGACCGATCTTCAGGCTCAGATGAATGGTCTCGCCCAATACTTAGAACGCAAGGTACTTTACCCTGTCGCTTGAGCCTGAGGTGTGAGGCCGCGTTGATTGCCTGCAATGCTGCTCCAGCATTTCTAGTTGCGACCAGGAACATGACCTGCCTTGTGTGATTGTTGCTTGATCGTAAGCGTAGACATCTCAGTATTTGTGAAGAATCTAAGCCGTATAAAGAGGATATTGAGAGCAGGTAGAAGCCGGGCGGTCTTTGGCTTCTAGTCGAGTAGGACAATGCTTTCCTGTTCACGATCTTGTGAGCTATTTGGAAATATTTTCACTTGTCGGGCGTATCGAGTAGCCGTTGGAGGAGCCACTAGCCCCAATAGCGAGGGATCGTGTCTGTGTGCTGCTCTGACTGCCTTTGTTCTGGCTTGTAGACAACCATCTGATGGTCCAGTCCATTGAGCGCGAAAGCCTTGTAAGCGAAGACTTGGATTTTCGACCCGCCTTCGATACTTATAGCTCTCGAAAAATCCGGAATGTCATCCGAAGCCGCGAACTATGCCACTGTATTGTCGGTGATCGTGAACGCGCTGTAGCATTAGTATGGAGGCCTACCGATTTCCCTTCTCCAATCCAAACCGTCCCTCGAGTGAAAATCTGGAGGTTCCAAGACAGAGGCACTCAGGAGGTAGAGCAGCGCAAAGTCCCTCCAGAGCGACTGCTTCCTTATGATGTGAAGGCTTCCCAAGGATTACTGGTCATTCGATACAACAGTATGCCAGAGAACGGAACGACGGCTCAATGACGGATAGACGCATGATCAGCCAGTCGCGTTGTTGTTGGACGAGTTTCCGCCAGGCCCAGACAGTAACTCTCGCCTCATATTTGTAATAAGCTCTTCGAGGCGCCACCAGATCCGTATAGATCCATGATGGTAGTCAAAGGGAATATAATTGTGAACGTTGTTGCGCTCACCTACTCTATGACTCGTCCAAAGTGGATCATTGAGAGTCTGACCAGTACCAAGATTTTGAAACACGGTTATCATCACCAAGGTACCACCAGGTAGAGCACAAAGTGTAAAGTCGGTTGGACATGCAATGCAGGAGCCTCGTCGGCCAAAGCACAGTGCTTCGACTCCCTCTTCTAGCCTTGAGTACATGTCTAATAAGTACGATTTCAAAGCGTCGTTCCGGGTTGGGAAGAAGCTGCCGCAGCCTAAGTGAGGGCAGATGCGGAAAGTCGCAGCCGAGAGTATTTCGGGCAAGATTGATCCACCGTTGATGCCCTCAAACTCCCAGAGAGACTTTAGTAAGAATTTCCCTTGATTGATTTGAGTCCAAGCAGTGAAACGTAATTTCATGCCCCAGAAGTCGTCGCTGCGAAAGACGAACTTAGGAAGGAGCGTCGAAAGGTGTTCCTGGTGCGCTTCGGAAAGCTTGGAGTATCCTACTGCCTTTTGCACATGCCGGAAGGCTACCGGGCAACTGCCGAGCACAGGGTGTCCCGTCCAGCTGAGATCGAGGGCAGGACAAGGCGGTGCATCGTAGGTTATGTTGAACACACAAGGGACGTATTTCGGGACTGGATGGAGGTCGTGCAATGCCTGACAAGAGTAGCACAAGCGGTAGCCAGATAGGAGCTGAGCAAGCATCTCCAAGCATTCTAACCGTTCACTCTGAGACGCATTCCGTAGTTCCAAAGAGGATCTGCTTTGGAATAAGCGTCGCAAGTCTTTCCAGAGTTGAATGAATATGATTTTGGCGGACAAGGGAAGGAAATCGAATATGCTGTGAAGCAGGTCGACTGGCAGTATGAGGAAACCACCAGATGAATCAGGCGGGGGAAAACGTTTTGCAGCTTCTGGATGAGGTGCGAGATACGCGCAGGGTGTCCAACCTTGAGCGGAGCCATCAAGTTTCTTGCCGAGCCACCAATCTAGTGAACGAGTTTAGTATGTTGGAAAAAAAGGGAGGCTTGGAGAACTGCTTGCCGTTATTCTCTTTCCGGACGATTTCGATGATCTCGTCTTCAAAAATTGAGAGCTCGTTGGCGCTTCGGCCGCGATAATCGTGCAGAGCTTTGTAGGTATCTTTGTGGAGCGTGGGCAGCTGGGAGGGACCCGGAGGCGGCGGTGGTGCTCCGGCTGTTTCGCTAGTCCCTTGAGGGCGAATTTTTGTTGTGAACCATTTCGGCAACGCACAAATCCTGCTCACGATATGTAGCGCCATGTAAGCTACCACCGTATATGCCTTAGGCTCTGTCGGCTTCGCGGCTGATGTCGGATTGTAGTAGAGGCGACGATGAAGCAGGAGAGACCATAAATAGGCATCACACCCGCAAGCTCGGCGTTGAGACTGTCGGGTTCTTGTCAGCAAGCTTAGAGCACTGCACTGAGCTTGCTCGATTACTATATCACAAATTCTTGGATGACGAGTCGATTCACAGTGAGCTCTCCCTGAGTGTGAAGTTTGAGAGAATTGTGAAGATATGTGGACAATCTTGCGAGGCCTATGACACGAGGGAGATAGTCTTTCGAAAGGACGAAGGAGAAGGGATGGTTTTGTAGACACAACGGCATTAGGCGGATGTGGGGCTTTTGGTGGCTGATACATTTTAAAACCTTACCGAGGCCAAACAGAGAGTACTGGAGATTTTAAGTGAATACGGTCGTTCACTGATGGATTGAATCATTTATTGGACCCACCAGACAAAGCCTTCCGCCTCTTCTGCACGCTCCGCCTGCGATCTGCATCCTCCAAACTGGTTCCAACCCCCGAATCTCTCCAAGATACAACTGCCTCGTCGTCATCCTCATCGTCTGCCTCCGCACCCAACGGCTGAATGCTAGTGGATTCCATTACCTCATCTTCCTCTCGCTTCACGTTCTCCATAGCATCGTCTTCGTGCTTGGTACTGTTATTTCGTCCACTGAAATGCAAAGGCAGCTGCCTCCCTAACGTTGGGAAGCTCCTCGAAGTATCCGAGAGATCTTCTATCGACGTCGGATCGAATTGTGCTTCATCTTCAACCTCTTCCTTGACCTTCACCCCATCTGTGCCTTCTTGCTTCTCTCCAAGCTTCTGCCCACCGGAGCCAGACAAAAAGAATGAAATCAGCACCCAAGCAACTGCACAGCTAAGCATTGAGCCCATCCAAAAGGTCGTTGTGGAGAACAGATACGACAGTATCCGATGATGATACACCACCCACCTCAGCCCCCCAAACCTTGCCAAAATCCTCACCCCCACTTCATAGAACTGCATCTTCTCGTCTGCTTCAATCGCGACCTTCACATAGCGTGGAATATTTCTCCATCCCTTTGCAAATTCCACGCCTTCGAAGACGCTGATCTCCATGACTTCGCTTTCATGCTTCCAGCCAAGGACGTAGAAGGGGATGCCGCTGAGGGTCGAGGCGGTGTCGACCAGGGGCGAGACGTAGGTCAGGATCGCGGGGCGGCGCGAGTGCGCAAGGAGGGTAGTGTTGGGGGATGTAATCGAGGTTGCAGGGATGGACGGTGTGGACGAGGAGGCTTTCAGCGGGGCGAGGAGCGAGGCGTCGAGCATGAAATTGCCGGCGGCGAGGTTCGAGGGCGTGCGCGGGAGGTGCAGGAAGAGGGAGATATCATAGGGTTGAAGAGAGGTGAGGGCGGTGGAGAGGTCCGCGGTCCCGTGGGGTGGGCCATCGCTGGGGGGGATGTCAGCAGCAATTTCTCAGTTAGGAAGGAGAGGAGAGGGCTACCCGAATTGGAGGTGAATGACACGTTCTACACCAATCTGTGGTATGTAGTTGTAGTAGAAGAGGGCGTATGCGATACTTGAGATACAGAAGAGGAAGACGCTGGTTGTCGTAAAGAGAAGAGTGCCTAGATAGGCTCTTTGCGCTGGCTTGGAGGTCGCTGCATGGACGGGGATGAGCGCTGTGTCCTGAGCAATTCAGCCTCCATGGTCCGACGACAATGATGCAGACTTACTACTGCTGTCCGAATGGCCCTCCTCACACTTCTCTTGCTGTTGGATTCATCCATTGGTGTGAGGTTGGTGAAAGGGACTTCGAGGATTGAGCTATGACGTCGACAGAACGCGCATGTGTTTGAAGCTGGTCTAGACGCTGCCTACTTTAGAGCGGCGTCAAAGTCTGTAGGGCTCCAATAGGGTTTGTTGTCATGGTCTATCATTCTGTAATCCGTAGTTTCGGACACTAATGTTGACGATCATTAATGTTTTTGAGCTTCCTTAGGAAGTACGCAGTGGCAGGGTGCATTATGGAGCCAGTGGCGCAGTACCTCTGATCGCGCCACCTCGAAGGGATGCTCAACAATTCCACTTGTGCACGACATCTGGGACTCTCATTGGAAGAACGTGTTGACGACGTTACGCTGGATTGAATAACCAAGAAAACCGTCGTCACAAAGGAAAATCGTCAAAGTCTTTGATTGTGCATCGATTAATATGTTCGGCAAGACAGCCCGGCGAAGTCTTTGACTACCTGCTTAGACCGATCATCTCTCGAGGATTGCACCATGCCACCGGATGGAACAGAGGACGGGGACACTAGTATCAAGGCCTCCTTAGGCTCGAAGACTGGCGTGCGCAAACTTACTCTGTCTTGTTCTCGATGTAGGGCGTCCAAGCTCAAATGTGACAAAAGGGAACCATGTGTAGGTTGCCGTCTCTCAACTTGATATTAACGTTTCTAAAATTTTGTAGATGGAGTGTGTCAAGCGTAATGCCGGCCATCTTTGTACCAAAGATGAACGTCAGCCAAGAGCGAAAAGGGCAAAGAAGGACCACAATAGCAATAATCATACGAGGATGTGAGTCCTACTCAATAGCGAATCTTCATACCAAACCTTTCCCTGACGTACGTTCTTGGTATCAGCATTGCTTCACGAAACCAGGAAACAGAAGCAGAAGAGGCTGCGCAAATACTTGACCATTTCGTCGATGGAATAACGTCTCCCACCAATGCCTACACATCCGCTGTCCTCGAACCAATATCATACTGTGTGGCACCTGATTATCCTAACATGTACTGGTCAAGTACCAACGATTCACAAAGACAAGACGAAGAACTTGCATTGGTCCGAGAAATCGTCGATGCTATGCCCGAGGTACATCTGATCCGCCTCCTCTACGAAGTCTTTGTTACTCGCTGCCAAGGTCCTCTTGGCAATGTTGTACACACATCGACATTCATGAACCAAGCAGAGGAGTTTTGTGGTTGCTTGGGTCTCGTTTCGCCAGAAGCACAAGTTATGGCCCTGTCTAGTACATTTGCCATGGATACGCTGGCTTGTCACCTCTTGGCGGTGCGTTTGCCACTATACCGTCCGTCAAGCGTATGCTCACGAATCCATTTCTGATAGCTCGTACTTGCTCTCGCCTTCCATCCTACACCATCTCTACTTGGCTGGGTACCTACACCTCTGACGCTTCGTGTGGAAGAACTTCGAGCGTCAGATGTACACTCCCAGACGTGGAGGTCACTTGCCCTGCGTTGCCTTCAACAAGGGGTGTCGCTCTTCTGTGGTTCGATTGCCAGTCTACAAGCTGCCATTATGCTTTTGCTCGATGGTCAAGCGGGATCGTTAGCGCTTGATGCAGTCTTGGTCACTGCAATTTCTGGAGCTCAGAAACTAGGCTTGCATCGACTAGGTGACGCAAAACTGGAAGCCTCTCCCTCTCCCGCCACTTTCTCTGAAGATGGCTCATCAACGTCAACAGAGCCGCCTAGCATACGAATTGAAATTGGTATTCGCATCTGGTGAGTCCTCTGATCGCAAACATCTCTCTATGGAGCTTGGTGTCTGATTTGTTTGATACATAGGTGGGCGCTTGTGATGCGGGATTGGTCACACGGACAAACGTTAGGTTACTATACTATACATCCCTCACAATTTAACACTCGAATGCCGCTGCACATCAATGATGATGATCTTTGCCCGACGACATTGCAGGTGGATGTCCATGGTCACGTTACTGAGCGACCTCGATTCGAATTCACCATGCTCTCGTATACTCTCCACGCTCTAGAAATTGCAATTTTGGCACGTGACTCTATCGACTTGCGTGGTCCGCTACGCCAAGCACAACGACAAGAAGACACGAATGAAGGTACGATGATGCGGGACCTTCTCAACACGAAGTATGAGAGCTTTGTTGCCGGATTGCCCTCTTACTTTAGACTGGGAAGCACCATGGGACTCACTTCAACAGCAGGTCCCATGGCAGCGATACCAGTGCACCGGTGGATGTTGTACCAGCAGCTCTGGAGCCTATTCTTGAGACTTCATCGGGGCAGTCTGTCGTCCCAGGATGGCCGCACGACATGTCAGCTGCTGGCCCAGAATATCATTAGCAATCAAGCTCAAGTACAAGCACGGTGCGCCGTTTGTGGTTCTCTATCGACCAGCAAAACCCAACTTTTCGATGCTACCATAGTGCTGCTCGTTGACTTGCTGTTCTCATACAGACACAAGGACGCTGGTCGTTCAAGTTCGCGATTGAGTCGGTTGATGACAAGGGACAAGATTCGGGAAGCTATCGAGCTGTTGCGGACGCGAAGTGATGCAGAAGGTCCAGCGACCCAATACGGCCCTCAATCACAACGAGTTCAAGCACCTGCACAGAGGAGTGTCTTTGCTCTCGAAGCCTTGATGAAATTAGAGGAAGAGGAGGCTAGCGAAAACGAAGAAAGCAACGGAGCCGGTTCGACGGGGAACCGCCTGGAAGGAAAAAGAGGAACATCTGATAGCCGTGCAAGGATGTTACTCAAGAACAAGGTCATGGACATCTTGGGGGCCCTTCAAGGGAAAACTCCAAATGCAGCTCCAGTAACGGAACAAGCAGGCTCAAATTCATTCCACGCTCTAAATATGTCCCTGCCTTCACAAACTGCTACTGATGGATTCCAAGACCTTGACGTGTTGCCTGTGCTCTACAATGACCCTAGCTACAATCTTTGGCAATTCCTGGACTTTGAGCCCCCTCCTCAACCTCCTACCGAGAACGGCTCTTTTTCGGCTACAGCAGACTTGCAAGCCCTCGTCGAGTGACAAGCTGCCAGAAACCCTCTCAACAACGAAGGCGTTCTCTTTATTGCGAAACAACGCCTTGACGTTTTTGCGTATTTCCTCATGCTGCAAAGGCTTCTTCGACTGTGCCTTGATTGCTCTGGAACTCCTTCTCGGCATCCCTTGTCCCGTCGAAGCGGTTATCACGAACAAAAAGAACAACCACGAAGAAGGCAACAGCTGCAAGGCCAATGCCGAGCCAGTAGGCGCCACGATACCCAAGGACAATGTCGCTACCGCCTTTATTGACGTGCGCCTCTACGGTGGCAGCAATACCGAGGCCAATGGCGATCGAGTATTGCACCACCGTTGAAATGAACGATCCAGCCACACCTTGCTCCTCTGGCAATACCGTATTGGAAATAAGAATACCAGACGATGCAAAGGACAGGTCCGGCCCTCCGACCACGAGAAGGCAAGCTGGAAAGATAAAGGCCCAATAATTTTCGGAGTAGTCGGCAAAACTCATCAGAAGGTTGCCGATGAAGAACGAGAACATTGAGACGCCAAAGATGTACTGAGCTGGAACTTTTGAGATAAACATGCCCACCGATGCCGTAGCAAAGAGACCTCCAATGACCAGAGGAACCATTTCCGCCACGGCAGAGAGCGGGAGTTCCTTGCGAACGGTGAGAATGAAGACGGTCGTGTAGTAGAGGAAAATGCCAAAGGACATCCAGCCAAACGACATTGCCATTACGACAGGCGAAAAGCCTTTGCGTGTCCAAAGTGAGTTGGGCAAGACTGGTGCCGAGACGTGCGATTGAGAAACGGCAAAGGCGACGATGAACAAGATGCCGACTATGAGCAGAGCGTATGTGTAAGGCTCGTGCCAACCAACCACGGAAGCTTGATTCCATGCAAAGGCGAAGAGGATGAGACCAGAAACGCCGAGAAAGGTGCCAATGTAGTCGAATTGCTTGAGACTGAGTCCTGGAATTGGAGAGCCCACGCTGTGTGGAACAATGAAAAAGGTCGCAATGCCGAGGATGAGGGAGCCAATGGCCCAGAACCGGAAGCCCCATCGCCAGGTAACTTTCTCAGCAAAGGCAGCACCAATGAGGCCACCAAAGATATAACCCGAAGGAGCGCAAAAGCCAAGGAAAGCAAAGGCGATGTTCTTCTTGACCGAAAACGGTGGAAAGGCTCGCGCCAGGAGTGCGAACGAGTTAGGTACCAGGGCGCCATTGCCGACGCCGGTCATGGCTCGAGCGATGTCGAAAAGAACAACGTTGTGTGCAAAGCCGCTTACTAGAGACCAAATGGCCATCCAGATCCATCCGAAGATGAAGACATACTTGTGGCCAAAGTGGTCTCCCAGTCGTCCTGTCACCAAGACAACGGCACCACCGGAAAGCGAGTACGCTGCCAGGAACCAGGACATTTGTCCGTTGCCTGTGGCATTGAGGGCACGACCGATTTGTTGCACAGGGAATGCCGTGTTCCCTAGGCCTCCAACTGAAAAGAGCTGGGACAAGCCCATGAGAATGATAAAGAAGGCCTCTTGGAATGGAGACGAGAACTTAGAGGGTGGAGTAGCTGCGTCCGGCTCGCCAGTGCCACCAGGTCCGGCAGCGTCGCTATCGTGTCGCATGGATGCCTCTATACTCAGATGTCTCTCGTCTGGGATTGTAGGTCCGCCAGTAGAAGCCATGATGGTCTTTGCAGAGCCGAGTGGATCAAAGTAAACGCTTGCGGCGGTAAAGAGGTTTGTTGTGCCAGATAAAAACGGTCCATATGTGGAAATATGAATAGACATTCTTAGGCACCGGTTTTATAGAATACTCTCTCCCTGTTCTTAGCTTGTTATTTGTCATTCAACTTATGATATCATCCGATGTACCAAGAACGGAGATTCAGCATCTTCTATAAAACTCCGCGGAACCTGCCCCAAACTCCGAGAATCCGTAACATATTCCTTTGGCCCTAAACTATCGTAACGGTGCTGACCTTCCACTGTTATTCAACATCGTGATCATAGTTCTACTAACGTCCATCATCTGTTTATTTATCAAGAACCAAATGACTCTGCACGCTGAAACACCATCTTGACGCTTTCGCAATGGACTAGACGACCAGTCTCGGTCCAGTATCAAAGCGGCAAAGCGTCAAGAAAGGGCAGTGATATATTAAAAGGTTCTCAAAGGTTTCTATAAGGATTGTGGAGAGAATTAGCACCCACCATAGTAATAATCATTCTTCACAAACACTATGGACTACATGAATGGGATTTTACTGTGCCAGAAGGGCACGTAACAATATACGTGATTTACACGCTTTCCATACTCCCTTGCCACTAGCCTGTTATGTCCAGGTATAGAGGATATCACACCGCTGCCGCCTAGAATAATTACTTAACTTTCGTGGTGGAACAACGTAACTGGGGATCGTGTACGCACCTGCGATTCCCTGCACGAGCCTGGCAACAACTCTTACTTTACCGTCGAGTGTTCGTACCTTTCAAAAAAGAAGCTTTATAATTGAGCCGTCCGCATCTTAACGGAATTATAATTTTATTCTCTGTTGTTACCATGTTGGCCAAAGTCCGGTTGTGTACTCCAAGGTCCAGAATTTGGGACAAGTCAGTTCCAGAAACTTGCATCGATGTCTCTAGTCTGTTAAATAACGGTGGAATATTCAATATGCTCACGGATGTTATGATCTTGCTAATCCCCGTCAAAGCGATTTGGAGCCTGCGACTCAGCAAGAAATGGAGGGTGGCAGTTGTGCTAATTTTCGCGACTGGGTCACTGTATGTATCTCAAGAGACTGGTCTCCTTGTCATATTATCTGCTTCCGAGACGTACTCCTGACACTGACCTACATTCAGTATTATCGATTCCGTGGTACGGAAAAATCAGTGCTACTCGAGATGTGGCTCAAGCATCTCTTTTAAATATGTGAGCAACATGACAAGAATTATACCTTTCTCAAGAACGTACTTGAAATCTATCATGTGCCCTTCAGTCAGCATTTAATATTGTGTGTTGACGTAGCAATATTGACTTGAAGTAAAATCAAGACTACTAGGAGGGTCGCCAGCTCCACGGAGCTGCGTCGTTGCTTAAGACTTAGTAGGGTTGGGACAGGGTTGACAAACGATTGTGCGGTCGCTGCGCGATCGCCAACTTCAAAGCGACGTCAAATCTGCCACAGAGCTTCGCATCAAGTGGTGAAAGCTGAATTAGAATGCGCTCAATAGAACTTAAAATTCAAAATACCTACTTGGTTATCATGTTTGTGGATTCAAACATATTGCAACTGCGACAGCGAAAAAACCATTGATGGGGAGATCACGTGAGGCATCAATCTTGGCGACCAACGACAGCCAACGAAAACGACCGGGAAGAGAGAAATTTCAATATAATATAGATAATCTCAATGCTTGGCAATGCTTGGCATCTTATCAAGATTCAGAGTAAGTGCTGTAGCATCTACAGATTGATTTTGAATATTGTGAAAGTTAAGATCTAGCATCTACTACTTGTAATCCCGAGTTAGCTCTCGACGATTCTATTCTACATTTCAAGCATTTGAGATGTATATGTGGCTGGAGGGAGGAATGTCGATTTTTGGGCGCCAAGCAATGCAGATGAACATGAAACCGCTAATATCTGGCTGAAGCTGACGAGGATGAAGTTACGTGGCATCTTTCGGCGCCTTTTTCAAAATTCTTATTCTTGCCCAAGTCTGTAGCAAGTTCCACACTACTACAGCATCTAGCTATCATGGGCTGTCACTGGTTATCGAAATTTACAGCCCTTGTAGTACTGGCAGAGTCATTGCTCCCTTTGGCAGTGCATGCTGCCTACAGCTTTCAGAATCAATGCCTATCATTCAAACCAGAAACACATGTCTATAATAGCAGCCGCCATGTGCTTGCTTATGTCCCTGCCGGCACGAACCTGACCTTTCCAGGCAACGATCCCACTTGTTCTCGACCAAGCCAGCTCGTCGCGGTGAATCTATGTCGTATCGCGCTTTCCATACCCACATCGAACAGATCTAGTATAGTGTTTGAGCTATGGCTTCCTGAGAATTGGAGTGGTCGGTTCCTAGCCACTGGAAATGGAGGCATAGATGGATGTGAGTTCTTCTGGCCTTCCGTACTGCCAACGCATGACACAATCAACTCACTAATAAGGAGAGAGTTCTGACGAGACGACGTAGGCATCAAATACGAAGATCTTGCGTATACTTCGCATAATGGCTTTGCCTCTGTAGGCTCGAATAATGGTCACAATGGCACTACGGGCATCACAATGTATCACAACGCTGATGTAATCGCTGACTTTGCCTGGAGATCGTGCGTTGCCATTTCAAATTGTTTTCCAGCCTTGTCCATCGAATCGTTTTCAGTTGTACTTCATAGGCCGCCAGTTTGCTGATCTTGTCATTTCTGACAGTCTGCATACGATTACTGACGTTGGCAAGACACTGTCCGACCTATTCTATGGACGACCTCATCAAAGATCCTATTACCTCGGCTGCTCCCTTGGCGGACGTCAAGGTATCAAAGCCGCGGAAATGTTCCCTGAGGACTTTGACGGTATTCTAGCAGGCTCTCCTGCCCTCGACTTTAACAACTTGCAGTCCTGGAGAGCGAGCTTCTTCCCAATTACTGGTCCGAACACATCTTCCAGTTTCATCTCACAGTCAACATGGGCGACCTTGATACATGACGAGATCCTCCATCAATGCGATGGGATTGACGGTGTTATCGATGGTATTATAGAAGATCCTAATCTTTGCAACTTTCATCCTGAAACGCTGCTCTGTGCAGCAAACACTTCTACTAATTGTCTAACATCAGCTCAGGTAGAGATGGTGCGCAGAGTATTCAGTCCTTTGTACGGGGAGAATGGGAATCTCATCTACCCTGCGATGCAGCCTGGGAGCGAGATCAAAGCCGCCGAGAAGCTTTACGCCGGAGCACCATTCAGCTACTCTGAGGTATTCAAGCAATCTCTCCAAGCCTGCCTATGACTTTTCTAGCTGACATTCATCCTCCCCAATATTCAGAGCTGGTTCAAGTATGTAGTGTACTCTCCATCCTGGAACGCCTCCCTCTTCACCACCCAGGACGCTTCTGTAGCCGAGTCGCTTAACCCCTTCAACATCCGCACCTGGCCCTCCCATCTAGACAGTTTCAGGAAATGCGGCGGCAAGATCATAACCTACCACGGCGGACAAGACAACCAAATCACCAGTTTCAACACCGAGCGCTTCTACAAATACCTCTCTGACCCCCATCACAACAATGGATATACCACCAACAAATCAGCTCATCAACGTGCATCCGCAACTTCAGCTCCTTCACTAGACTCTTATTTTCGCTTCTTCCGTATCCCAGGAATGTACCATTGCAATTCGGGCCCCGGAGCCTGGGTCTTCGGGCACCTCGGTGCCGATTCCTCGGCCGGTATCCCCTTCGAGAGTCCGTTCAACGTGTTAGCCGCCTTGATCAAATGGGTGGAGAATGGGACTGCGGTCGAGGAGATTATAGGGACGAAATTCGTGAACGACAGCGTGAAGGCTGGCGTTGCAAGTCGGCACCGGCATTGTCGGTACGTCTTGTGGAACCTCAAGCGACGTTCCACGAGGACTTCTTCCCCTCTTCAGTCTCAGCTTCTTTTCCCACCTCTTCATATGCGAGATACCCTGCGACGAGTTATGTTGCTGATGGATTGTTTTATTGCAATAGGTATCCATTGCGAAGCACGTATTTGGGGTCAGGGGATTCTCGATCGCTCGCCAACTGGGCTTGTCTATAGCTGCGACAGTTTCATCAAGGCTCGCTGGTAACACGAAGGAGAGGTTGGAGTGATCATTGGGGACCAGAGATAATATCATAACCTATGTCTGACGTCGGGACAGGAATGCAATTCCTGGATTTTCAGCGATTGGAACAAAAGGAACTAGTACTGCCAAAGTGGGGTTCAGTGAAAACCCTGTCACGCTGCGACGGAAGCTTGGCATTCCAAGTATTCGACACCTCAATTCTGGTTGTAATAAGCTAGTTTACAAGGTGGCTAAGTTTGACCATGATATTTCACTGACATGATGGATCTTCAAGGCTTTCTTACTCTTGGATGAAGTCAGTTGTTATGGACGGAGCACTATGGTGCGGAAAATGGGTTGTAGGAAGCATGCATTTCTTCTATGGAAGATGCTAGGCTAAATACAGGTACGATCGTCGTGCGATCGTAGTCGCCATTGCCTCCTCCATCGCGATCCATCGCGATAATAACGCTCTTAACAGCTACCATAACAGAATTGTTAATAAAGAGATTTTTATTAACATTTTTATTATCGTTTTTATTAACGATAAATATACAATTATTTGTTAAAAGATCTTGAATTGTTTCGCAATTACGTATCTTTGTTTAAAGCATAAAGAAATAATTAAATTTCGACTTAACATCGTCTTTATTAACGATAATCGTATTAATAATAAAGCGTTTATTGTTTTTGTTAATAACAATAATGCGTTTGTTCTTGTTTGCGATTATAAAATGCTAAAACTTAACAACGATTTATTTTTTAAAATTTTTAACTACGACGTCTTTCTTTAATTGCGTTAAAATTTTTTTTTTTTTTTCGTTTTTTAATTTCTTTGTTTATCATTGCTTCGTCTAATAAATTCATATCGTTTTATCGCACACACAAAAAATGCTTCTTATTAAAATTAGATTTCTTTGTTATGTTTAAAAAGCGACTTTTGTTATTAAGAAATTAATAGTTAATAATCTTGTAATATTTTCATTTTTTTTTAAAAGTCTTTTGAAATTTAGTTATTTTTTCGCGATTCTCGCGAGAGACGCGAATTTTCTAATTATTCGCGAAATTAACAAGTTATTTTTTAAAGTTAACGAAATTAACCTTAAGAATTTTTTGCACGTGCGAGTCGCTCAATGTCACGTTAATAGATATGTCGTTAATCTTAATGTTGTATTTAGTGTACAATAGTATTTCGTATTTGTAAAAATTCTTTTTAATCGATTTCGCATTAAATTTTATTCGATATAATATAATAATCGTTTGCGCAATTCAAATTAACATAAAGTATCAATATAAGATGCTTATAGACTTCGCTTTGTTATTATTAATACTAAGTAAATTTTAAAATAACAACGATTTTCGTTTTTTGATCGCACTTTGTGTAAAATTAATTAAGATATTTTAATCTTTTTTGATGCGAACAATTAAGTTGCTTTTGAAATTATTCGCAAATAAAATAAAACTAATTATATTTAAAAGATCTTTAATTATTCGAAAGTCGCATTCTTCAAAGTTGTCGCTTATATAATTAACGAATTAATAATTATTGTTGTAAAAAACGTATAAAGATAATAATTAAAAATAATAAATAGATGCAAAGAAAACGAAGTAAGTAATTGTAAATAATATAAAATTAAAAGATAAATATATTAAGTAAATAAAAAGTAAGTCTTAATGTTTATTTTATGTTCGAAAAGACATATAATATTACGATCGACGCATTGATCTTCGTTAACTAAGACGCGTCATTAAGTTTAATACATTAATTTTTATAATTTCGATTAGCTTCTAAATGAATTCTTTATAACTCTTTCACTTAACAATATATTTTAATTTATTGTTTTTTCTCTTTCGTCTAATTACTTTTTCGATTATATACAATTTCTTATCTTTATATTGTATTAAAGATAATTATAAAACGTCACATTGCAAAGCATTGTAATTAATTTATTCTAAATGCTTTATAAAGATAACATTATGTATTTTTATGTGCGATAACAACTTTAACTTATACGTTAAATCTTTTATCTTGCGTAGACTAATCGTTGAATCGAGTTTCGATATTAACATTCTAGTTTGATCCAAATACTCGATATTAATCTTTTAACTTAGTTCGAAATTGATCTTAAATTAACGATTTCTTGACTTGACTCGATCGATTCGCTAAGCAATCGAAAATAACGTCAAAATGCCAAGATTTTCTATTTTTAAAAAAATTCGCATTATTTAAATTACTAAAAATAGTTTAAAAATAATAACACACAAATAACGTATAAATGCATTATTTAAATACATTACTATATAATATTATAAATAAATTAATTAAATTAATCAACTTAATTAAGTTGATTAATGCATTTGTTTAAAAATAATTTAATTTTTCGAGTCTTAGCAAGTTGAGCCAAGTTATACGCTAAGTATTTTATATCTACTCTTTGACTTAACTCAAATACTTGAATTAAAATTTCTAATCTAAATCGAGTCTTAACGAGCTAGAAACTTAACTCGAACTTGATAATTTAACTCGACGCGACTAGTTTAATCTTGCGAATAATTTTAAACGATTTAATTTTCTTAACATTAAGACTAGAGCTTCTCGCAAATAAATAATATTCGATTTTTTTAATTTTAATTATTTTGATGTAAACGTTATTGTAAAGATCTAACTCGCGATGCTTTGCATTATAGAGAATCGTTATTTTAATTTGCGCAAATTTAATTGCGTCATAGATTTCGTTTCGAAACGATTAACGATTTGCGATAAATTGCATTGCGATAATATTGTTGCAAAAAAATAATTAAAGAAGAGTTAAAGACTTTTGCGATATAACGCTATATAACAACTTAAAGAGCGTTGTTATAATAAATGCGTTTTTAACGATATTAAAAACATACTTAATCTAAAAAAGAATGTTTTTTTAATTTTTTTTATATTTTTTTATAAAAAGATATCGCAATGCGATTTTCACGATTTAATTCGTTCGTTTAATTTAATTATTCGCAAAGAGATAATACGCAATTGTAAAATTAAGTTTAATTTCGTTTTTCTTAAACATTATAATTTAGAGTTCGTTCGTAAATTTAAAATCACAATTTAAGATTATCTTAATTAACAATCTTTAATAACAATAAACGTTGCAATAATATATCTTAATTTAATTTTTTATTGTTTAAATTTTTTTGTCAAAAATCAATCTAATATATTTTGAAAAACGATCAATAATAGTGAGCAAAAAGTTGTGACTCTACGTAATTATTAACAATGTTACGACAAAATTTATTGCTAATTAAGAAAAAAAAATTGTCGTTATTTTGACAAAGTTAAGCTAATTATATAGCAATCTTTGCGAAGACTTTAATAATTAATAGATTAAACATTTATTAATGTATGCGTAAATTCTACTTCTTATCTTAAGAAAATAGCAAACAATCTTAAGACAATTTAAAGTTTAATAATGATTATTGTAAGCATAATTATTGTAAGCGAATTTAAGTATCTTTTTTTTTAATAATTTCAAAATACAAACGCAATCGAAATTAAGTTTGTTAATTAAATAAAGCAATTTAATATTTACGTTTAAGCGATACAATTAATATATAATGTTTAAATTCTTAAAGTTTTTCGCGATATCTTTCACTTGCTTCTTTATCTTCTTATAATTTTTTTAAAAATAAGAGTCGATTTTAAGAGTATCGCGCAAACTATGAAAAAATTCTTCATTAATAACAATAATAATTACAAGATAACAATTAATATTCGCGTAATTAATTAATAGTCTTAAAAGATTGTTCGCGTTGTTGTGATTTTTTTCAAGACAATAAACTATAATTATTCGTAATAAATACGTGAATAAATACATAGCTTACTTATTAAGTTTTGCGAAACGTTAATTTGTAAATTTGTTTTGTAATGTCGTTCTTAAAACGATGTGATTTGTAACTACGATAAAAGTTTTATTGTCGAAATATTATAACAACTTAATTAAGACTTAAACAAACGCACTAGTTTTAAGCTTCGTAACTCAATATTTTGTTTTAACATTAACAAAATTTCTAGAGAGAAACAATATAGATCTTTTAATTTCTTTTTTATTTAATTAACGAATCGCAATTTTAAATTCTTTTTTATTATTATTGTTAACGTAAAGAATAAAAGACTTACTAAAGTCGAAATAAACTAAAATTAATATTTAACATAAGACAAACTTAAGTGTTTTTCATGTTTATTAACATTTCTTATTTGCGTCGAAAGTAGTATTAGTTGATTTATTATCGCAATTGTTCTTGTATTACTAACGAAAACGTAATTGCGTTGCATGTTCGCGTCGTAAACGTTCTTTTATTAAGTTATTAATAAAATTCTTGAATTTTAATTTTACAAGAGATCGAGCTATAGCGACGTAGTAATCGACAAATTAACGATAATAGTCAAAAAATCTTAAATTCATCTTAAGATCTTTAAGATTACGTAAAAACTTTATAACTTTAATTGCATTTATCTTCTTCTTAATGATGCTTAAATTTAATTAAAATACTTAATAATTTAACGTCTTAATACTAGAATAAACGAAATAACATTTTAATAAAACTAAAGTAACATCGTTGTTTTTTAGTAAAGTTAAAACTTAATTAAAATAATAAACGTGTTACTTTAAAGTTTGCGAATAAATTATAATGTTATTAATATAAATTAAAACGAACTATTATAGATATAATTTTAATAATTGCTTTATACAATGTTAAAAAAAGACTAAAATATTTGCGAGCTTTATTGTAAACATTGTAAGTTATTCTTAATTTTAATAAGACGTTACTAAAGTAATTTTTTATTAATTACTTGATTTAATATTTTGCTAAAAGAAGCTTTTAATAAAATTAACGAAACTAAAAATTATAGCTTCTTTTAGAGCGCCAAATATAATATTTTAATGCGATAAAGAATACGCGTCTAAATATAGTTAAATATTAATCTTGCGAAAATTAATTATTATTCGTAATTTGTCGTTTTTTTAAATTACGAACGTCGATAACGTAGTTAATAAAATAATTTTTAAAGAAATTTTTTGTAGTTGATCTTGACGCATAAGCGAGTCTAGTATGTTATCAATTAAATTGCGATTTTATGCAATGAGAGAATATAACGTTTGCTTAAGATTAATAACGTTGTTTTCGATCACGAATAACATTAGCATCTTAACATTATCATTAAATTTGCTTAATTTTGTACGAAAGAAATTATAATAACGATTAATAATCGTTTGTACTTTAGCTTTGTATTTCTTTTCTTAATAATTTAATATATTTATTTTATTGTTTTCTTTCTTTAATGATTGCACAAGATAAAACATATTTGACTTCGTATAAGTCTTGTCAATAAATATGTTTGCGAAATTTACTTTAATCATTAACGTAGATTGCGCAATCTTGACAAAACTACTAATTTAATCTAGAGTTTATTTTTTACGAATTTTTGAAAAAATAAGCTTAAAGTTGTTTACAAGAATAACACATTAATTTGATTCAATCATTGCACTAATTGCAATAACTAATTTTTCTATAACAAAATGCATGTAAGAAAAGACTTAAAAGAGATAAGAAATTTTAACGAACAAAGATTTATAACGCATAAAAACGTTTTTTCTTTTATTAAAATTTAATATTGTGATTTCTAAGACATAAATAATAATATCTCGTATACGAAAATATTATTGTTTAGCAAGCCTTATTACGTTTGTCTTTGTTGTAAAAACTAGAATTGAAGCTACTTTCTTAATTATTAATAAAGCAATTATAAAAGTTGCTTATACAAGAAAACGTTAATTGCGAAAAAATACGTAATTTTGATTTTCTTCATTTTTATTTTATTCGATCATCATTTAATTAAGTTTTAAGAGCTTTACTTTAGCGATCACATCGCATAGTAAACTAGATACAATATAAATTTCTTTAATAATAATCTTTATTCTATTTTTGTTGTTCTTAAGACGCAAAAATATTTTAACACAAAGCGTAAATATAACGATTTCATTTACTTTTTTACATTTTAGTCGCTTATTTTTTGTTATAAAGTAATGTAAAATGTAAAAATAAAATGCTTAATATGTTCGTTCGCTAATAAAAATAAGTTTAAAGTTAATGTTAAGACATAAAATATAAAATTTGTTAATACTAAAATAGTATGTAATAAACACATTCGAATATATTTGAAAAATCAAATTAGACTTCGATTCTTATTTAATAAGTTTCAAGATCGTAAATATTTTAATAATAATAATAAATGTAAAGATTTTCACGTCTTTTATAACAATACTTAAAGATAACTTTTATTTAGAGACGTTTTCAAAAGAGCGTTGCGATAAAGCATAAAAGAATGTTAAGTAAAATTAAAAAATATTTTTTCGAAATAACAAACGATCATAAATGCAATTAAAATAATGTTGTTTTTTAACATTAATAAGATTTTTAATAAAGTCAAGATTATTAATTAGCAACTTTTTTTTTTTCGCAATATGCAAAGCAAGAAGAGTTTTTATATTTTTATTATTTAACTATATAGTCTTAAAACGCGTATCATTCTTAACGATTGCGTTCGTTAGTATAATTTTTATAACAAAAATATATAAGTTGTCTTAATAATTATCTTCGCAATAATAACAAAATCGCTTTATCTCTTAAGACATTTTATTATTGCTTATAAAAGTCAAAATTTTCTTCTTAACTAATACGACAACTATAGTAGAGACAATTAACTTGTTAATAACTCGCTAATAATTGTTTATTAGTTGTTTAATTCGAACAATTATTAATACGATTGCGATGTTAATACGCGCATCTAATTAATTCTAAGACTAAGTTTAGAAACGATTTGTTAACTTTTTGTTTAAATCTTAAATTTTACGCATTGTTTGTTCGTTGTTTTTTACGCATTAATTAAAAGTCTTAATAATGTCGTTATTTTTTTTAGTGACGTTGCTAAAATCAATTGTGCTTTCAAGTTATTTTAAAGATAACGAACAATAATGTTCTTATCTTGCATCTTGACATCGTAAAAAATATTAACTTTTTTAATAAAATATTAACTAAATGTTTGTTTTTTGTCTTCGAAACAAAAAGTTATCTTTTTTGTTTTTTTCAAAGATTTAAATTTGTTTAAACGATATTTTTGAAACAATTCATTTTTTTAAATCGCTAAACTCTCGTTCATTTTACTACGAATTATATAAAAAAGATTAATGTGTTATTTAAATGCAATTTCTTTTAAAAACATAGAAAGTATTCGAAGAACTAATTGTTTTTTTTCGAGTTTCATTATTTGAAAAAAACGACAAATAAAGAAATTGACGCTTTGTTTTTCGAAATTTTACATTATAATATTATGTGAGCGAAGTAATCGTTCTCGAACTAAGCGTTTATCGCAATCTTGTTCATTATTACGTTGACGTTCATTTTGTTAATACTTTGATTCGCGTAAAGAACGCATTTTATCGTAATTATAATTGCGATCATAATCTCGTTAATAATTCTTATTTTGTTAATACTTTAACTCTTGATTTCTACGATTATTAAACGCTTTTTAATATTTTATCGCGTTTGTTTGTGATTCATTAAAAATAAATTTTAATTTTTGATTAATTCTAGATATAAATTTAAGACAATTATTGCGTAAAAAAAAACAATAATTCGAAGCATTATTAATCTATTGACGAACTTGCAATAACAATAATTTGTAATCTTCTTCACGATAATAATTTGCTTCAACGAATAAATTGCGCTAAAAATTGATAACGAATAAATTTCGATAATAATTTGCTTCAACGAATAAATTGCGATAATAATTAACAACGAATAAATCGCAATAATAGTTCGTTTTTGCGAATAAATAATTTTCTTTATTAATGTAATAATAATTTCTTTTACGATAATAAAATGATTGTGAAATTTTAACAAAGCGACAAGAATTATTTATTGTTCAAACATGTTAAATTTCGCGTCGTATAAGATTTATCAAGATTAAAATACATCGTATTAGCGAGAAAAATATCTAAGATTGCGACGATAAAAACGAAGAGCGCTAATTAAAACAATTATAGTTATATCTTTTTATTAAAATTATAACGTAAACGAAGAAACGATTAAAATCGTAATTTGCGATTTAAAAAACGTATCTACTCTTTTAATATCGTTCTTAATGTTTCTTTCTTATTAAGAAAAAGTTTAGATAAATTTCTTAAAACTTATCGTTATTAACGAGTTAATTACGATTTTAATTGTCGCAGGCACGTAATTCTTTATCGCAATTAAGTTTAGCAACTAACTAATAAAAAAATTAACGAAGCTGATTTTAAATAGAAAACTTAATTTCTTCGAAATATGTTTTTAATTAATTTAGATCTTTATTAAAGCTACGAAAAAATTAAGAACGAAACTAAAATACTTCTTTACAATATTGCGATATTTAAGAAATGTTATACATTATTTAATATAATTGCAAAGATTAATTCGATCGTTCTCGTTTCTTAATACGATTGCGTTAAGTTATAATTTTAATTAATTTATTTCGAATATCTTTAAGATTACTACGAATACGTTTGATAAAATTTCGAAATCTCGTTTTATTAAGAAAGAAATTAAAAGTATTTTTCGTTTTTTCTTTAAATTAACTTTTCTTAACAACGAAGAGCATCTTATAGATCTTAATCGCAATGTCGATGTCTTATTTCGTAATAATTTGTCAAAAATTTAACGTTTTAAGTTTTTGTTTTCGAATTTGCATTATATAGAGTAAGACAACGCAATCTTTAATATATTGCGTCTTGTTGTAGTTTAAAAAAGAATCGCTCAAAAAAAAGAATTTAATCATAATATTAATTTCTTCATTTCAACGAGTCTTCTTAGTAAAAGACGTTTTAATAACGAGATTTCTCTTAAGACGTTTGTCGACAATCTTATTCGAAAAACTATTAATAGTAATTGTTAATTTATAATGTCGAAAGTTACTCGTTACAATCTTAATTAATTTGATAAATTGTATAAAAGTCGCAATGCGACTTTTTATTTCGAAATCTTTTAAGTAAGCGCTCTTTTCTAACTTTATTATGACTTGCTTCGCTAAAGATTTCGAGAGAGTAATTTCAATAAAGTATGTAGAAAAGTTGAGAGAAATTGTAGACTTTCGCGATAAATAGCTTTGATATTAAATATTAAAGCAATGTTTAATCGTTAATTTAAGAAATTGTTAAGTAGTCGCTTTAAAGTTATTAAGATCAATTGTTTAATCATTTAAGAAAAATAAAGATTTTGCGAACAAGTTTCTCGTTCTTCTTTTCAATAAACGACTATGAGAGAATCTTAGTTAAGAACGAGAAATAGTAATGATCTAAATTGTGAAAAAGAGCTCGTCAATATTTTTTTTAACGAACGAATAATTAAAGTGAAGAAAAGCTAAGAGAGCGAAGACGATATTAATGATCTTCTAATTAAATTTCGAAAATAATAATGATAAGCTTGTTGAAGTCAACTTGACGTCTTAAAAGAGTTCAAATAAATCGTTCTTAACTAAAGCAAGATCGTGATAAATTGTTTATAATAGTCATCGCGATAATGAGTACTATTTTTATCTTCGAAAACAATAGAAGAACGATACAAGTTATCTACAACTTATGCGAATTGTACGTTGAAGCTACTAGACTATTATGAACGAAGCACTACGATGCGAAAAATGGGTTGTAGAAAGCATGCATTTCTTCTATGAAAGATGCTAGGCTAAATATAGGTACGATCGCCGTGCGACCGTAGTCGCCACTGCCTCCTCCATCGCGGTCCATCGCGGTGGCAACGCTCTTGGCAGCTACCGTAACATCAGTTCATTAACGTCTTATGTGGCATCAAATCTTATCCGACCGCATGTAATAGTGATAGTGAGATCGCAATACCGAATCAAGCTCGGACCTTTACATATCGGACAACTTGTCATACAGCCTTCGAAGGATTTATATCTTAACATCGAATGTAGGAATAATGGTAAGTAATCCATCAAACTGGACAAAATCAAGCCTCGATAAGTGAACGGCACCCATCATTCCCCACAGAAAGCTCAGCCCAAGTGGTATAAGCTTACAGCCAATCTGCTCAGCGAGCAGAACTGCATCGTTGCCAGGTCTTTTTGGGCCTACACAAATCCCTTGCTGGAAGATGTAGTTGAGGAAACGAGGATTGTGGGATCCTTGAGGGTCGATTCAACCTCGAACTCGAAGGTGCGGACGATTCTGTTTTGTTCGCCATCGTACGATCCGGCTCTTGATAGTATTGCACGGGATGAACTTTCGAGACTTGCAGAGGAGAATGTTCCATCCTTTTTTTGGATGCATTTGAAAGCTTTGGATATAGCTTTGAAGCAAGAGCGCATAACGATGAGGCTGGCGGTAACAATACCGATGTCCATTTCGATGATGGCAATAGTCAGAGGGGTGATTGAGGTGTCTGTGGTTTCAGAGTGTCAGCACGCTGGGAAGCTCACGACGTCAAGAACAAGAAAGAGCTAAAACAGCGATAAAAGGGAACCGCAACAGAGAAGCACCGGTGGGGCAGAGTTCAAGGATTACTTACATTGTGGGTCTTTCTTGGTCGCAGGATCGGGATATACCATCAGTGCTAATCTGGCAATGGTGCAAGCGGTATGACTGAATGAATGGTTTTCAAGTCAGCTATGAACAAACAACAACAGCACAAGGTAGCAAAAAGATTCTACTTACCACAAGCCCAGCAGGATCAGTACTATGAGTTCGGAGACTCCGGGTCGGGTATGCTTCATCCTAACAAGCGCTGGAAGAGGTATACTAATCAACAAAACGCTTGTGATGGTGTTTGCAGCCGCAGTGCAGTAGCGGAATTTATCCAGGTCTATACACGATCCTCCCATGTGTTTGCCGGAGAGCCATGATTTGGAAACGGGCGTGCACTGGAAGATGCTCACGAAGAAAGCCGCTCAATAGTAGCCGACGATGAGGAGAGCCGTAGCTTTTGTCATTATGCGAGTGGCCCGAACCAATTTGGAATTTGCCCTTTGGAACAGGCCGTGGTAGACGAGGCAAATGGAGAGTTTCGACGACATAGTGGTCAGTTTGAAGAAAACCTGGTTCAACCAGAGAAGCTAGAAGATGTTACTCGAAGTGGACGCATCGGAGCGTTTGTATGATGGTGAGGGTCCTTACTTTCAGTGGAACTGTTGAGGAGCGGACAGACTCAGAAAGATCTTGTCTATGGTGGCCATAGCCCCATTGCGTGACACCTGAACATGCACGTTAGTACTGACCTTATCGCAGGGAAGAGGGGGACGAGTCGACATCACTCACAGGCTGCACTGAAAGCATCCTGAGCGATGAATGAAGTCTATGGTACTACCATAAGCCCCGATGTTCAATCTGATGAAGCCATGGGTCTTCCAGAATCGTCATGATTTAGGATTGACTTCGACTTACCAGGGCGACGGCAAGGAACCAGTCTGAAGCAGATGCCTTTCTAGTCTTGACACGAAACCCAATTCTGACAGCGACGACACACACCGTAATGATGCCAAATACCACAGTATTGGCTGTTAAAATCTGGCCGTGTTCCTGTCCCATCTGGCTGAGACGGTAATGGCAAGGACTTTTTGGATTACTTGTATGTCCTAGTCTATGGGAATTTGATCTCTTGCTATGACGAGCATGGCAGGAATATCAGTCCGGGGTGTGATTTAAGACAGATTCGTCTTCTTTTTCAGCCGGCAAGGCTACGTAAGTGAGGCACAGCGAAGCGACTGCATATATTGAGAATCCTACGAATGTCGCATTTAAGTCACTCGCCATTGGTTACGAGATAAGGCTAGGCTGCATAAGCCGTACATGCAGTACCCTCCAGCCTCCACACCATCATTGACGGGTTGCGACTCTGCCTTGAGGCATAGCATGCGGAAAAGTTAGGATTATCGTACTAAAGTTACAAGCACGCAGTGGGATTGAGGATTTCTCAGCCTTGGGGGCCTGACCATATTGGTTATTGTGTAAGCATCAGCGAATGTTCATTGACATAAACCTACAGGCGCCTGCTTACACAGGTGACTGCAGCCCGTAATTCAGCAACAAGCTACTTTTGCATCTCGCGAGGTTACTCGTACTTTAGTTGCGACAAAATTTGGATCTACCCGTCAAGATCTGATTCGAGAGAATTCGTAGAGGGAGGGATGAAGGGTGGGGTGCCTTGAAAACAATCTGGCCACATTTGAGCTTGAAATGGCCACATTTGCCAATTCCTGATTGGCTTGCAGATATCCATTCAAGCGAGATCCTCATGATACGATCGGTGCTGTTCATCGAGATGATGCTGTGTTGGGTGTTTACATAAGCTGACAAGTGGATCTGCTAGCTGAGCATCGAAGAGGTGTAGAATCAGGGCCGCTGTGTGGACAACACAGGCCGCTTCTGTAAGGTACCAAAGCGGACTGCACGTGACAGAGCTTCTCTTCGATGTACCAGAGGCCGCTGCGCGACGTCGATCGAAAGTGGGTTTACTACAGGTGGTTTGGATTGGGGATGAAGCCGAAGAATCCGTAATGTAGGCACAGAGTCTCGAGACACCATTGCGGGAAAGAGCTGGCATCAAGCCAATCAACTTACTGTAAACAACGCACAATTAGCTAATAATCATTGAGATCAGACTATTGATTAAATCAATTAATTGTGATCCGGTTTGCCATCACACATAGTTCCATATTTCTACGAATGTCCATCATCTTGTCCCTCCATCATAACACAATACCGATATTAATCCAAATTGTTGCTTATCCCCCGAATGTTGTTGACCACGTAGACCTCAAGTCCATTAACACTGCATTACAGTGCAGACCAACACACCGAATGGACTCGCAGAAGCAGCATCATCTGGCATTAATATAAAGCCGCGAGGGCAGACGGCTTCTTCGCAGCTTGTACCGCCACAGGAGAAGGTTAAAGAAAATTTGGGTTGGAGGTGCCACTCTTGTAGATGGCCAAAGCCAAGGCTTGATGGTTCTGAATCCTGGGGTACTTGCCAGGCACGAGGCGGAGGTCACTCGTGTACCTAGGCGGAAGGCGAAAGACCAGAGTGAGTTTGGCCAAATCTTCAAGTTGACGATCTGGCCTGAATGATCGATCACGGCCCTCCCACAAAGCGGCAAAGCTGCAAGGGGTATCAGTGACATGATTAGAGGTCCTCAAAGACGCATCAAGAGAAGGGGTTTATGATGGTTGTGGAGAGAAATAGCACCCACTGGGGCCACCGCATGAAATCGCCTTTGATAACTGATCCTCGACATGCCGTTTTCTCCTGTCATGGAAAGAACCGAGTAAAACTTCCAGATTTGGTTTTGCTTACAGAAGGGGTCAAGGAGCACAAAACATCCAATTTGAGACAGACTTGTTGGGAAAAACCCGCTACAAGGAAGGAGCAGCCTCTTTGCAATGTTCTCGGCAACGTTGAGCACGACGCCAGGTGTCAGCCCAGTGGTTGATAGATCTCGTGCAAGGTCCTCTCGTTGTTTCTTACCTGTATTCAGCGAAACGAGCTTGATTACAGTCATATGCTCTTCTTTTTCTCAAGTGTCAGATTCTTCATAACAAAGTCCTGATTGAAAGGGTCGACACAGTCTCGAGTTGCTGCTTTGCCTCCTAAGAGTTCTCTAGTAAGAAAATTGATTTCGCAATCTATAAGTATTACCTTGTCGTCTAGTACAAGAAACAATGTCTTATATTACGGGTTATATTGATGTTCGATAGCCTCAGCTTGAAGCTTATATGTCTCTGAAATATCCGTTAATGATTCTCAATTGGTCTCTGAGATCGAAGAAGTAAAGCAAGTTTGTATGAGAATTGAGAATTGAAAATCGCAACTCGCCCGTTCCTTCCGCTAATATCAACGTCAAAGTCTTACAAGGGCAACCCTTGCTGCTGTGGATTTCGACACGGTCAGAGTGCAGGAGCAGGAGCTTCATGTGATTCTTAGGTACGTGGTCAGAATACCTGGTAAGCAAATGAAGCAAGCCCTAATGTAGTAGACAAAGTGCGGCTAGATGGCGTCAGGTATAACAATTCCATCGATGTAAAGGCCGCACTTGAAAGGCGACGCAGCAGCAGCTCGATCTCCTTCTGCCCTCCGCCTACCTGATTTGTTCAGCCCCTGCTCACGCTCTAGGAGATGTGCATCATGAATGTTCGAATCAGTACTCCTGCTGGAAGAGATAATTCGATTTCGCTATTCCAAATCAGGCCACCACGAGACACAAGGCTTCGATCGCGAAAACTGCGTGCGAAGAGTTTTCGGTGACGAAGATGTTTTCACAATGCACTGGCCTGTATTGCATGCCAAGATTTTCCTATAGCTCCAATGGTCGCTCAATTATACCAGAAAGTTAGAGTTCGAGGATTCCTCATCTTTTTCTCCACCGGAAGCGTTATCAAAACTTCTCTGTTCATCATCACTATCATTCACAGGCATGTCACCAGTTTTAGGATATGCATTTTGTATCTTAGAAGAACCCATTGCTGTAGATCGGTAGCAGATCGTTATTAAAAGCGCGGAGACAAAATCGAGGTGATTAGATTGAGAGAAAAGTCGAGCTCAGAGAGGGGGGGGAGATTAGAGAAGGCCCGGAAGCTGTCAAGAATGCAAGCGCCTTCGTGAAAAATTGCACGTCAATACTCCGTAGAAGTTTCAAATCCTGTGGGCATGAGAGACTTCTGACGGGTGAAGCATTCAACACGCCGAGGTACATCAAATGAAGGCCGGCAAGGGACAGGCTAGCCGTATGAGGCACTAAACTAGGTCTACGCGGCAAACGCGTCAAATCAGCTTGCTAAACCATGGTCAGATTCACGAAATGCAGCTTATTACCCTGGATCTCGGCCTACTACTAGTACTGAAAGCATCCATGTGGGAATGTCGGAAGAGTTCTGGACGATACGTGATCACGTCATTTCAGCATCACATATTCGGGGATTCAGTAGAGGAATCCGCGATGACCAAAATGGAAGACTGCGGCTGGCAGTCAAGCAATACATACCAAAGGCACGAACAGAGCCCCTGGCTACTGATGTCACCATGATCATGATGGGCGGCATTGGCTCCTCGAAGGAAATCTACGAACCATTCTATGACGAGATTCTCCAACGCGGCCTCCGCATTCGGGCCGTGTGGGCGATGGACACAGCTCATCATGGTGCGTCTTACGTGCTGAACGAAGGCACAATTGGAGATGAGCCGCATTGGTTCGACAGCTCCAGAGATCTGCTACACATGATAAACCACTTTCAGGAACTCATGCCGCCTCCCTTGATTGCCACGGGTCTGTCATGGGGATGCGTCTCGATTGTCTCTCTTGCTATCTTCCACCCTCGCCTCTTCTCCGGCATAGTGCTTATGGAGCCTACACTTAGGACCACCTCGACTGTCAGGAGAGTTGATCGTATAGATACGGGGATAGATCGATCCCATCGTGCAGTTGCCATGGTCAAGCGTAGAGATCTTTGGCCTTCACTCGAGGACGCCAGCAATCGTCTTCGTGCAACGCCTCATTTCGGCCCTTTTGATTCTCGAGTCTTTGAGCGAGTGATCAAATACCATTTACGCCCAGCGTCGCCGGCAATGCAGTCTTATATTGGTTCCCCTGAAGCTGTAACGCTGACGACGCCGAAATCCATGGAGGTTGGTACGATGATGCGTCCTGATCCTCCCTTCGGCGGACATCCCGAAGCAGCCGACTTCCATAACCGTCCAGAGGATCTGGACACGACAATCGTGCAAGGATTCTACCGTGGGGAATTCGCGCAGGTATATCGCGACCTGCCGTATGTTCTGCCTGCCACCTTATATGTCTGGGGTAGTCGGTCGCTTGGCGGCACTGCATATTCAAAAGACATTGCAGGACGAACAGGGGTTGGCTACGGAGGCAATGGTGGTTTAGACACGGGCCGCGTTCAAGAGATCGTCTTGGATGACATGGGTCACAATATTCCGCTCGATAAGCCTGGGAGAGCAGCAGAGGCCGTAGATCTTTGGCTACGAGAGGAACTTACGAGGTGGGAAATTGACTTTGAAGAGCGGAACCAACAGCCTGAGTTCAAAGTCGCACTCGGGCCCGAATGGAGGCAAAGAATAGCAGAGCTGTGAGCTTTATGATGCTATGCTAGACTGAAGAAGGGGCAAGCCGAACAGCTTGCCAGTATGAAATAAGGACGTCAAACAACGTGATGCCGGTATAGCTGTCCCACTTGACTACTCCAATTGGGGCGTGAAGCCATGAGGTGTTGTTGAAGGTAAATGAAGAACAAAGGATTTCCACTTCCTATTGTCTCTATTGTTATCGAAGAAGTGAATTGACGGGTACCCTAATTCACCATCTCACCATTCTCGTTCTCCTATTGTGTGGACCCAACAATAGAAATCTCGAGCTCTATTGTCCTCAGTAGCCCACGTTTCAGGCTCCGCATCGCGTTCCCTCCTGTTTCTTCTCTCTCAGATCTTCGTTTCCTTTTCCTCTCCTCATCCATTTCCTTACTACGACTTCCAGTTCTGCAAAGCGCAAGTCTCCTAATCTATCATTTTACAGCTGCTGGCAGCTTTCGTCCATCTCCGCTTTAACGTAATACCGTTTCCCCTACTTCACCAACTCCTCCTCCTGCTCATCCGAAAACCCCAACAACCACAATGGCAACTACCACTCGCTCCCAGTCCGGCAACGCAAAGCCGTCTTCACGCGCCCAAAGCAAGAAGGGCACCACCACCTCCCCCATCAAGAAAGCCCGCGCCCCTGCTCGCAAACCTCGCGGCAACGCAAAGACGCAATCACGAGCCCAATCAATCATCTCCGTGCACGGCAGCGACAGCGGCACCCCCAGCACCCCCAGCACCCCCGGCCCCCGCATCCTCACCATAGTCCACCCCTCCGACCGCACCCTCATCACCCGCCTTCCCCGCCTCCCAGCCGTCAACAGCCGCCTCCGCCTCCGCCACCGCCGCGACCTGGCCACGCACAACCCCCCCCTGGGCGACCCGACCGAGCGCCGCGTCACAATCCTCGAGGCGCAAGCCGCGGAACTACAGGAATTGAATAATCGGCTTAGTGGGGAGTGGAGGGAGGAACTGGAGAAGGCGCTGGAAACGGAGGAAGGGGACTGGCGGCGGGGTATGCTGAAGGCGAAGAGGGCGGAGTTGGAGCTGAAGAGGGTGGAGTTGGGGCTGAGGTGGGAGTTGATGTTGAGGGAGGAGATGACTTATGAGTAGGGTGGAGGTGGGGTGTTGGGGGGGGTTGGTTTGGATGGTTTGGAGTGGTGGCAGGATAAAGATTGAGGTATGAATAGGGATGAGTGGGTGGTTGGCGGACTATCGGAGCTGGGTTGCTTTGAATGTTTGGGGTTACGGTAATCTACGATTTCTGCAATACGTTGATTAGCGGAACCACAACATAGCATGGCAGAGCATAGCATAGCATAGCCCTCGGAATACCACGCGCAGGGAACGGAGTTTTGGTTGATTATCAAGGAACCTTTTCATACTTCGACCAGCAAGGTCATGGCATTAGCACAAGATCACGCTGAGTTCATATGGGATATTCACCATACTAGCATAGCAATTCAGCCATTAGATTATCCTACAGACAGCCCATAATCTCTCCTTATAATACACCCACCCACCCATAAGCATAAGCCCGCATCCCCGCCCACGACCCACCCTTCCTCTCCATTCCCTCCTCCTATATCGAAGAAATATAGAGGCACAGAAGGGAGGGGGCCTGGTCATGGTTACCGGAAAAGTGAATATCTAGATAAGCAAAAACGCCAAGCAGCACCGTGATATTCGTTCCTCGCCCTCGCCCTCGCCATGCTAGATTGATCGTGTGTGAAGCGGACAGGAAGCCCGATCCCCGCCTTATATCTCGGTCCCATGCGCCTCGGTGTCATTGTATGGGGAATAAACTGTGCCAAAAGACGGCTGATTAATCCGCCGGAAGTGGATGTGTATATGTAAGCTAGGATAGTGCCCGTGGGCTTTGCTGTATGTGCTGGAAGAGGACGGCGAACATGCTCTTGACCTGTAAGAGGGGGAAGTTGTTAGTATTGGGGGAAGGTGGGAGGATGTGATATGGGAAATAAGGTAGGGCAAAAGCTTACCTGAGGTGCGGCTTTGATGAACGGCAGCTCCCAGAAAGTGTAGGCCGGGTTCTTGATCAGCTCCAGTAGCGTGATGATCAAGCCCCAGGGATGAGGACGATGGACGATCAAGCGTTCGAGTAAGACGCGGGTGATCTGTTGGCGCACATCGGACTCCTGCTGGTCCGCGAGGTCGCTGCCGAAGAGGTGGAGGAGTGCGTGACTGAAATAATGAGTGTGATTGTTGGGGTAACGGAGTTGATCGGCGATGGCGCTCAAGAAGTGGTAGCGGGCTTCGGGATGAAGCTGTCTGGATAGCTTAGCCATCAGCACAGCGTGAAGCGAGTCGTCTGTGAAGGATGGACCGCCCCTCTGGCTTGCGCTAGCAATGGCCTCGCCGCCGACGTACAAGACCAGAGAATGGAGTAGAGCTACGTCGACGATAGGTCCCGTCGTCCTCTGCGACGTGGGCTTAACGGCAACGTTTGCAATATGAGTGACAGTGTCTTCAGAAATATCGCCACCCCGCAATGAACGATCGACAAGGTTTTTGATATTACCTCGCTGCAAAGCTGCAACTATATCTCCAGAAATCTTAGGTAGCTTCCTGATCTCCTCAAGGCGATCGACCTTCAAGCCGCTAGTGAAAGGATCGGGAAGGATGGGTATTGAAGAGGGATAAGCGCTCAACACCAGGTTGCGAAGCTGGCTGCAATGAGACGGGATGATGTTGCAAAGACGGTAGTGGTTCTCCGCCAGGAACTCGGGGAAATCGTGGTGTAGGATCACCAAGATGCGCAGAACGCCGCGATACAGATCCTTGGCAAGGGGTGCGACTATCGGTTGTTTGAGCAGCTCGCTCACGTACGAGACAGCAGCCTCCACGATGTTAGCAAAGGGCTCCCATCCTTCGTCGTCGGCCAACTTGAGTACGGCAGGCATGAAGAGTCGATGTGATATGAGGATGAGCCAACTGTACGTGAAACCCGGAATATGTAGCGGCTCCAGAGCGAGGAAGTTATCCGCAAACACAAGAATCATGTTACGATCTTGTGCGTAGTCTTTACGGCCGAAGTCGTGCCACTCGCACAAAATACTCGAAAACAATCGGAAGAACACTCGCTGATTGAATTGTTCTCCTCGGATGACGTGGTGGTTGTTGAGTATCAAGACGACGATAGACAGGATTGAATCCATGTATACAGCTTTGTCACCCTTGACAGCACCATCGGATTCGCCTTGGTTCTTCACAAGGAAGACGATGAGCTTTGCTAGGCAATCGGTGGAGAAGTGGCCTTCATTAGATTGCATGTTGGGCTCCTCCTGCTCGTGAGCGTCAACCGCGGCGTCAATACAGACCCTTAGAAAGTATGCCGTGTCTTCTTGGGAGTTTAGCAATTGCTTGTGGTGCAGCTGTCGAATGAAAACGCCGAGTAACTTCTCACTGGGATTAGGCTGGTTACAGATGGCGAGCCATTCTTCGAAGATGTATTGATATTGGTGCTGTCGGACTAGTGCTTTTTCGTCGGGTCTGCTTTCGACCAATTCATGTACGCCCCAGTCCCACAATTTTCGAACCAGAGTTTCCACAGGCTGTGGCGTCGACCCCTGCCAGGACCATTGGCCTAAGGCGGCGAGACTGAGTGCGAAGTCAGCTCTCAACGCGATTGGATGATTGTTGAGGAGCAATGCATCTAGAATGTCCGAGAAGAACTCGACTGCAGTCAGACGTCGGTTGTTCAAGAGCTTCGATATCATAACATCTGCCTGTCTCGCATCAATCAAATTGACTCGGAGTAGCGAGATTATCACTGGCCCATTGAGGTTCCTCTCGTCTTCTTGACTGGTGAATTGTAGGAACACTTCTTTGTATGTCCTCGCCGACAATTGACAAAGCTTCTCAAGCAGGTGTGCCAGAAGATCCATATCGAAAGTCGTTCTCCCTTCCTCGAACATATTCGAGCATACCAATTCCGCAGCGGAGAGTGTTAGGTCATCAGTGTTAGCCGGGTTAGCCACTAAGAGATCCCATAACTGGTTGAGTAGTTCGTGGATTGGGCTGTCTCGGCCCAGGTCTTTCAACCACTTCTCTGATGTCTCTTTTGCTATTCGAATAACCTCCTCAATCAAATCGTGTATGCGATCTTGAATGATCCTGGGATCCAAGTAACCATTCACCAGGCCGTGGGGGATGGCAGGACCGAGAGTACGGCTTGCCTGGTGATGCTGATGGAAGGGGTGATGCGGGACGGCAGGTGCTTCTGCAGGTGTCGGGATGCTTGTTCCTGTAGCAAAAGCATCTGAGAGCACATCTGGCAGTTGTCGACCGCTGTCTGCTGACAACGTTTGCGCATGGCTCGCCGGTCCGCGTGATTGGCGAGCGAACTGCAGGTAAATAGCCATTTGCTCCCCGGTCAAGCCGCCAGGACCTTGCTTGAAGGGGTCCGGGATATAATTGGCCCAGCGGTTATGAGGGCCATCCATGTATGGCTCATTCCCATGCTCTGCTCGAAATTGGCGACGCTTGATTATCTCGTCCTCGATATGCGATTCAATTTCGGGCATCGAACGCTCTTCTGCTTGCGTTTCGACAATGTTGCAGGCTGTGTCTAGGTTGTCATTCACGCACATCAAGATAGCACCCTCAGGAAAAACTTGGTCAGGCATCTCTTGCATTGCCATCCGGATGTAGTTGGTCATACTCATCCGTAGAGGTTCTTTGCAGGTGACCAAAGCGAGACTCCCAGAGAGCTGCTTGACCATTTGCTGCGCAGCTTTGCGGACTCGCTCCTCATCCGGCTCCCGAGCAAAGTCCTTGTGAACAAGATTCTGAGTAGCAATGGTAGCAATAGTGACAGAACGTTCGACGACTGGAGCAATGATCTCCACGATTGCACGTCGGACCGCCCCATGCACAATCTGGCGCAAGCGTGTTTGGTTTGTCAGGCTGCCGGAAGCAGGAGGAAACACTAAGAGCGGTTCCAAGTCCGGTAAGGTTGCAGCTATAGCAGATGGTGAAAATCGAGCATTGCGCACTGGCCGGTTGATGCTCCCCAAAGTCAGATCATCGAACCCTTCAATACCATCAGACAACATTGTTTGTGGTTGTTCTTCGGTCCGAATTGGTCTGTCTCTGAGATATGTAGACGGCTCATAATTGTTTCGATCGACGCCGAATTCCTTGCACAAGACCTCGATTTCGAACTTTTGGTTCAACTTCAGATCTGCGTCATTGTAAATCTCAAGCAGCAGACGAACGATCTCGACTGTCCAAGGATTTGGAGGTCGAAACACCGTTGATTTCGTTGCTTGTGCAAGGACATTGCAGGTGAAGGGAATGATGATCAACAGCCTCTCCGTCTCAAAGCCCTCAAGCAGCAGATCTACGAAAGAGATGTTCTTATGCTTAATCGGTTTGTCGCGTGCAATGGTGAGCGATCCAAGCCATGTTGCTAGACTCTTGAGGTTCTTTCTCTCCGCTGTAGAGCTCATGGTCGCTTCTGCGTTCAGCATCCGCTGTACGCTGATATACGTCTCCCGTAGTACTTCTGCCCAGAGGGACTTATTCCCAAGTAGCTTGAGCATCTCTAGGTAGAGTTGTTGGAGGTTTGGCTCGAGTTTTGCGCGCTCTTCGACAAGAAGAGACGCGAACCACTGGAAGTGCTCGTCTCTTAATGCCTTTTGCAAATCTCTCAGCTTGATGCCTAGATTCTGCTCCGAGACATTATTGAAGAAGAATACAACTTTTTCTTGGGTTTCGTCATCGGGCTCCTCGTAGACTTCCGAGTTCTGCGTAGCGTCGGCATTGATCGATCGGAATGGAATATTTGTGTCTGGCGATAGAAATTCATCAAAGTCACCGTTTGCCATACCGATGCCGTCTGGTAGACCATTGACACCGTTGGTACCCCCGTGCGATTTCGTCGGACCGCCGTCGGCATTGACAACCTCCATAATCTTATCGTAAGCTTCTGTGCCTTCCAATGAAGGAACTTCAGCGAGCAGTTGACAATATAAAGGCCATTCTGGGAGACGATCCTGGAAGACTGACAGTGCCTCGGCACCAAATTTGTACATGGAGGCATCCGAGGGATAGTTGCGTATCGCTTCAAGTACCATGCCCAGCGCAACACGTAAGGCAAGACCAGAGAGCAGGCCACATCTGATGATGCCACCAAAGAGACGAGCAGTTGTCCGAAGTGGGCCGTCAGGATACTCACTGAAGCACACAAATTCATCAAACAGGCCGTGAATCATGCAAGCAAATAGGTCTTGTTTCGCTGGATCTTGCGATGTCTTGCAGCCTTGCAAAATCTTGATGACTTCTCGGAAGTCCATGTGATCGTTATACATCTGCTTATACAGGTCCTGCATCTCCGCATCAGAATCTTCTGGCAAGGAATTGCTTTCAGCTCCGTTGGCGTCAATAATCTCATCAACTCCTTCGCCATAGTTGATCAATCGCGGAAAGGCCTGAATGCATTGTCGCTCTAGAATTACCAAATCTTCTGGACTTCCTGTTGTTTGCTGCTCAAGAACGTCCAATAGAGCATAGACTGTTTTGGTGGCAAGACTCACAGTCTTCGGTCCCGGCTGATCACCACGAACGGTGCGCATCTCGTCTGCGGCCTTGATGATGAGAAATTTAGTGATGGCGTTGGTGAAATCGCCGGCGCTTCTTGATAGCCTTTCTTCTGCCCACTGCTCAATGGCAAAAGTACCTTTTCGATGAGCCAGCGCAACCAGGTCAATACCCAGTGCGTTCACCAAAGTCGAGAGATCTTCAAGCCATTCCTGGTCTTGGGCGATGTCGAGGATCAGGGAAAGCTTCAAAGGATCTTCCGCATGAATGTCGACAAGCCTTTGGGCAACCCAGCTTCTGTCCTGCACCCAGAGGGAATGTAGAACGTAGCCATGATCAGGTGTCGACTTCATTAAGAAGAAGGGCAGCAACTTCATCATGACAGATTGTTGGTTGTTCGTCCATGGTTTAGGGGTGCCTGCGGCTGCACACAAGAAAAAACCCCTCTTTGCTTCGACTACAGACGTGACAGCGCTCAATGCTTCCGCTGATGGGGGATGGTCGGGATGATCCACAAGCTCGAAGAGTGCTGCCATAGCATCGATCGATATCACAGTGTCTTTTCGCGCGTCTTCGATATATCGTACGACTCGTTCAGGTGCATCGGTATATCCGAGCGGATCATACGACTGGCGCAGTCCTGGGATGGTGGTAGCATCAAGGTCGGTTCGAGTCAGGGATACGAACGCCAGAACGAACGAGAGCTGAGTGGCCGGATGCTGCCATCTACCACCCCAAAGCATCTGTATGTCGAATCGCGGATCTTGTTGGGCTACCGGAAGTAAAGCATTGAAAAGCGCCAAGAACTGTTCAACGTCGATGGACAGGCCTCTGCGATCAAAGTCTTGAACAACTTTCGACCAGTCAAAACTTTTCTCGATACACTCGCGGACCGCCGAAACGAACACAGCCGGGGAATACTGTCGGAAGTCCGGTGTTAGAATCATGTACAGAAGTGCTCCAGCAACCTGTTTCTCGTTAACATCTTCCCGATACTCTGAAAGAACCTCTTTAGCGGCATCGAGATTGGTCGATACTCGTGGCCCACGCTTTTGGACTTCTTTTGCGAGCTCATAGCTCGTTTCCAGAAGCTCGATCAGAGTCAAAGCTGACCGTATGGCAGATGGTAGTGGTTCATCTTGTTTCGTGTAGCGAAGGTCTAGCGCATAGTGTATTTGACTCTTCTCCCTATCTGTCCGTGCCTCTGGAGGGGCGTCTTGGAGGTACTTGAAGGCAGCGGTTGCAAGTAATGAAGGTGCGATGTCGTAATCATCATTGTTGACATTACCAAAGCGCTGAATGAGAAGCGGAAAATTCCGTGCGAGCGCATCGCCAGCTGAGGTTCGTAAGCTCAGCCTTGTTGTACTCTCCCACATGCTAAAGCTTACCTTTCTTCCTCAGATCCGCTTTGGAGACATGACTGAACGCAGAAGCCAACAGGGTTTTGGCAACCGGATCTAATTTGAAGTGATCCATGAATGCTGCGAGGTCGAAATCACGGAAGATGTCGCCTTCGGATGAGTCGATGATTTCTGCAATCTTAGGCGCCTGCTCTGGGTCCTGTGTGATCTTTTCCAGTTCCTGCACCAGTAGCTGGTAGTTGCCCGGATTCTCCACATTTCGATTAATACCAGGGAAGATCTGAGGAGAATTCCCGACTAATAGGCGCCGAAAGTATTTAGAGAAGACTTCCATCCCGTGCGGTTCGACAAGCTATGTGAGTATTAACGACAGACATTAATTGTGCTTCACATCCACAAGGTGTACCTTGCGAATCTGTTCTGCCTGTGACTCCCACTTCGCCCTGCCTTCCTTTTCCGTAATGGACCCGAGAAGTAAGAAAACCTGAGTGACAACGATTTTGGACACCGAAGATTGGCCGGAGGTAACCGAAGATGAAGCAGAGCCGGTGAATGCTGACCGGTCAAAAGTGTTGGTGGTGGGGGAGCTGAGGCTTTGCTGGGCTAATAAAGGCGAGAATGTCTGACTACGGGGAGCCCCTCCGCCGCCACTACCGCCCCCTCCTTGAGACGCGGTGGTCGAAGCCGCGGCGGAGGACGCCAATGTTGGCTGTGATGAGGGCGTGATGGTCCGCGACCTAGGCGAAAGTATTTGGCTGCTGCTGGGCTGCTGTGATCCAGGTTGCAGCGGAGGGAATGGTGAATTGGAGGATGAAGCGGAGTAACTGTTTCGGCTATAGCCAGAGCTTGTAGAAGAGTTCACGATCGAAGAGAATGTAGGAAGGAATGGTGAAGCGGAGGATGAGTTGCGATTGCGGGCTGCAGGGTCGGAGCTGAGATCTGTGGACAAAGGAGTGAGACCACGGCCAGCTCCTGCGACGGAGCCAGGGATCCCCCAAGCCGACTGTTGTGACCTCAGTGGACGTATGCCAGAGCTTTTGATTGTACTCGAAGCAATGGAGTTCTGAGCTGCAGGGTGAGGGGGAGGGAAGGTCATCTGAGATACGCGAACATTCGTGATGCCCGCGCAGTCTAGGCGGGTGGAAAGGACTGCGAGCGTCTAGGGCTTCTGGAATTGAGGAGTTGCAGGTCTGATCAGATGCTGAGGGGGAGGATAGTCGACGATTGCAATACTTGAGCCTCTCAACCTCGACTCCAGCGATACTTGAGCCTCTCAACCTCGACTCCAGCGAAGTTCCTTGGGGATCCACATACGGCTAGATCCCGTGGCTTATCTTCGGTCTCCACCGGTTGCTCCATGCGACGACTTTATTTGGAGTAGCGGAAAAAAAGCAGCCTCGATTACTCTACTAGCTCTCCGTAACCACTGAGTATCCCCAACCATCTGCCGCCGCTGTTGCTCATCACCGATACGACTGAATTGGTGGCGACATGTTTACGGCTCGCAAGCCTACTTGATCAAGGCTTCAGTATCATCGCGATCGAAGGTCGCGCTGTCCCAGTTATGCCGGGAACAGTCGCGGAAGGACCGACAGTGACGCTGTCATGTCAGTAAAAAGTGCTCTTTATCAAGGTTTTAAGCTGACATATGTAGTTGCCAACAACTTCTGGGGCAAAGAAGATGCTGGTGTCCAGCCACTCCTGGAGCGCATGCATAATGCGAAAGTTACCTGCGATGAGTTGAAAGCTTTCTATAACAGTATGAAGGCAGCATCTTTCAGAAATGAATTGGCTCTGTACTGATTTGTGTAGGTCGAGCTTCGATTGAAGACGAATACGCTCGGAAGCTACTGGCCTTATGCCGCAAACCCCTAGGATCATCAGAAGCTGGCACGTTACAAGCTTCTCTAGATGTCATGCGAGGCGAGGTTGAATCGATGGGCAAGTCACATCAAGCGATCGCAGCCCAAATGAAGAGCGAACTGGAGGAACCATTGGGCGCGTTCGCCGGAGGCATGAAAGAGCGACGTAAAATTGTACAGAGTGGGATCGAGAAGCTCTATAAAATCAAGCAACAACAAACACAAATAGTCAACAAGGTCAGTTACGGAAATCATTTTGAGGAATCTATCTGATAGACTCGTAGTCGCGAGACCGATACGAACAAGACTGTCTCAAGATCAAAGGGTACATGGCGCAAGGTCACATGGTTATGGGCCAGGAAGAGCGTAAGAACAAGGCGAAAATGGAGAAAACTCAGATTCAGCTAGCTTCTACTAGCAACGAGTATGAAGGGGCTGTCAAAGCGTTGGAGGAGACTACTGGCCGCTGGAACCGAGATTGGAAGGGTGCTTGCGATGTAAGTGCAGTCTACGCCTAGCATGCGCTACCGTTGACAGCAATGGTAGAAATTCCAAGACCTGGAAGAGGAAAGATTAGACTTTAGCAAAAGCAGCTTGTGGACTTTTGCCAATGTTGCCTCAACGGTCTGTGTCAGTGATGATGGGGTACGTTTTACACTCTTTTTGCTGAACACTACTAATAATCAATAGTCGTGTGAGAAGATTAGGGTGGCCCTCGAGAGTTGTGAGGTAGAGAAAGATATCACAAGCTTCATCCAGGAGAAGGGCACGGGCCAAGAGATTCCAGATCCGCCAAAGTACATCAACTTCTGCCGGGGAGACCTCAACGATACCGCGTCAGAAGCGTCAGATGATGAGGCCTATTCTGTGGCACAATTCCAGCGCACAATCAACCCGGCCTTCCGAAGCTCGTCTCCGCAGCCTTCCATATTTGAGTCCCACCATGACCCTCAATCCGACCTGGCTCAGCGACTGGGCCATTCTGAAGCGCAGACACCACCCAGCCGAGAAACTACGTTGACTCCACAGAAGGCCATGGGTCAGCCTCCACCACAGATTGACTACAGACGGCAAGCCCAGAACCAAGCTCAACTCCATAATATACAGACAGAGGATTTCGCTCAAGTGCCGCACAACGAGTATCCGACCGACGGAATGACAATGTTCTGTCGTACAGCTCCAGCATCAGATCGATCCTCGGCGGTCAGTCCAATGAGACCAGGCAGTCGAGACTCCCAGAGCGAGTACTCGAACCCCACGTCATTCTCAAGTCAGGAGCCAGCAAGTGGGAAACAATCACCCAACAAGCCAATGGCAACGGCCCCTGCAATGAGTCCTACGAAACAAGTCCAAAAGAAGAGAAGCGGTTTCTTCAGTAACAGCCCCTTTCGGAGAAAGAGCAAGCACGACAAGGAACCACCTGTCATCGCTCCGCCAGAGTATTCATCCAACGGGCGTAATGCAGGAAGCAGCGCCGCCAGCCCAACGCGCAATTACGGTCAAGGTAATCAGTCTTCAAGATTGCAAGACACTCTAGCTGGGAGCCCGGAGCCAGTAGATCCTCGCGCAAGTTTCCAGCTTAACGTCGGAAACAACGTCTTTGATGTTGCATCGCCAGATGCTCAACGCAACAAAACCTTCACCAGCAACATGCCCTCACCCACGAAAGACCTTGATCCTATCGCTCAAGCACTCGCCGAGCTGAAAGGGATCGGCAAGCAATCTTCCGTACGGATGTCTGCAGACCGCTATTCCGGTATAGCAACGCCTGGTCCCGGAGCGAATTCGCGTCAGAACAGTGACATCGCAGCCGCCCAACGTGGTACGCCTCCACCATCATACAACGAACAGCCGGTCAAGCGTCTCGATCTTCCCCAGCCAGCTTTCACATCCGCTCAGATGAAGCAGACTACGCAGCGATACGAACGCCAAACGCAGGATATGTATGGCTCCTCAAGACCTGGTACCCGCGGTAGCGGAGACGTTCCACGGGCCACCTCGCCATTGCCAATGAGGAGCACAAGTCCCCGTCCTGGATACAATACCTCGCAGCCCCAGCCCCAAGGGCGAACTGGCTATTCCAGAAGCGCTAGCCCAAACCCGTACAACGGCGCGCGGCAGGCGAGCAACAGCCCGACAAAGCCTGCTTATGCGAATCGCAACCCCGGACAATATTCGCAGCACAATTCACCCGGCAGCAGCAGTCCGAACAAAGCCGGCTACGGTAGTGGGGGATACTCTCTCCATGGCTCGCCGGGCGATATTCCGCGCGCCGTGTCTCCGCTGCCACAGTTTAGTCGTCAGGAACGACCAAGCAGCAGCAGCGGCGGCGGAGGTATGGCATTGCAGCTTTCCGACGGCGGCCAGGGCATGAACCAGAGGGCTCGAGGCGCCACCAACGCCCGTCCAATGAGCCATTACGGGGGCCCGGCTCAGCACGGCAGCGACGGTGCGATGCAAGTCCCAGATCCGAGGAGTAGGAGCAAGAGTGCTGCAGGAGGAGGACAGTTCACGAGGGACGGCAGACCGATTCTGCAGTATGGTGAGTCTTGGGGCCCCATCAAGGGTTTTGAGGAGATTTTGACGTTGAGTGCAGCGAGGGCATTATACCTCTACCGCGCGGCGATCCCCGAGGAACTCAGCTTCGCAAAGGGCGATATCTTGGCGGTCACGAGGTTCCAGGATGATGGCTGGTGGGAGGCGGAGGTGTCGGGGAAGGGTGGGAGGCCGGGGTTGGTGCCGAGTAATTATCTGCAGCCGATGTAAACGGGCGGAGGAGGAGGGGGGGTGTATAGGAAGTGCGTGCGTGGAATATCTCGATGGATGGGGGGATGGGGGGATGGGGTGTGTGGGCGTGAGGTGTAGGATATGGCTGGGTTTGAGATGCGCTGGTCAGCTTGGTTGATAGGTCAGGGAGGTTCGATGGTATTTTGACTGTGCATCTTGTGGCTGTGAGACATAGTTGATAGCTGCGAAGACTGATGCTACCCAATCTGCCTGGTCGCTGTATTCTCTTCGTTCTTATAAAATAAAACACATGTGCATGCTTCTCTCTCACAAGTCGAATGATCGCCTCTGTCTGCTCAATTCACACGCCATCAGTGCCGTATACGCTCACTTCAGCCTACGCCAGTACATCCAGACCCGCAGCACTTGCCTTGGAGCCTACGTACTAGGTCTGCGATTGCACAGCTATGCTGGATTTGCCGTTTGGAGGTCTTCGGTTCACGATCCTGGTCAACAGAGGTTTTCGAGTAGTCTTGCGGGCAGGGTGCTGAAGAAGACATGATTGACTGTCGCATTTATAGTTGCGGTATCGAGGGGCTCGAAGACGATGACTGGGGACGATAGATTATTGATAAACGGGTATCCCGTCCGTGAGTATGGTGCACTTCTCAGCCACCTGATCCAGATGACCCGTTCCTCAGTGCACGTCTTTTTGCGGTATAGTTGTATTCGCTGCACGAAGCGAGTAATTGTTTCCTTCTTTCTCATCGGGTGACTTTTGGTAGACCAGGCCATCATCACTTCGAAAACACACTTTTGCAAGGGGCGCCGAGATGTGGTGCACCGTTTTTACCACTGTAGGGGATGGTAGGTGGACGATGCAAGAGGATGGCTTGTTGTGGAGCATTTCGGAGGTGGCTTTTTAACAAGTTACGGGCAACGCGGGACTTTACGACATCGTAACACTGAAAGCCCCGTTAGCACAATCCCAACGACCGCGAGAGAGAAGAGACTCACATCGCGGCTCCCTGCCCCGGCTCGCTAATCACCACCGCCTCGCCCAGCTTCTCTGGACTGATGTCCGGCTCCCTGACCTTGTAGTACTTCTCGATCCACGCCGTTCTGACATCCTCCGCCTTGTCCTTGGGCACTAAATGTACAGTGCACCCACCCCAGCCAGCTCCCGTCAAACGACTACCGTACGAGCCCGCTTCCAGTGCGATCTCACACAATTGGTCGAGCTCTGGACAGCTGCAGTCATACACCTCTCTGCAAGAAGTTTGTGTCTCGTTCATCAAGGAGCCGAGGCGGGGTAAGAGATCGGGTGGGGAGGGCCGAGCCAGTAGCAGCTCTTTGAAGTTGAGGACGCGGAGGGCTTCGGTGATGACGTGCTTCGCTCTTTGATGAAGGTAGAAGTGTTCGGCTCGGACAGGAAACTTCGTGCAGTAACGCTCGTCGAGGTTCTGGGTGGAGATGGACAGGGCTGAGGCGATACCAGAGCGGGTGTAGCCGGCCTTTTTGTCGAGGTACTTATCGACTAGTGAGAGCACTATCTCAAGCTGCTCTTTAGGGGAAGCTGCAGGAGCGCCTGGACCAGAATGGCTGAAGTAGGCGTGTTGGAGACCACGAATACTACGAGACAGCGGACTAGAATCATTTTCGAGTGTCAGACCGAGAGCATGAGCAATGACTTCGGCAGCGAGAGTGCATTCGACAACCCGCTTGTTGTAGCATTCGGGCGCAGTGACTTGTTTGTCGGAAGCCACGAAGCTTTGAGCAATCATGAATGTTATGGGCGGGTCCATCTTGGGAAAAGTAAAGGCTTCGGCGTGGAGCTCGGGCCAGAAGGTTACGCTGAGAGCATTGCCACGGATAGAGAAGACCGATGCAGACTGATCCATACCCCCTGAATTGACACCAACTGAGCGTTCGGACACTATTGCCAGCTCCACGAGATCTTTCTTAGATACCTTCCCCTCACCGTTGGCTCGGAGCGCGGCGAGAGCGCTTGCGCAAACGAAGGCGGCGCTGCTAGAAAGGCCCCCTCCAGCGGGCACCGTACCATCGACGAGAACTTTCATGCCGACTGGCTTATGGCTAGGATTTTTCTGCCGTAACAACTGATAGGCGCCCTTGATGCCAGCTTTGAAGTAGTTGCTCCACTCATGGGCTGAGGCATCGATCTCTACCTCCCCGCTGTCCGATATCAGAAATTCGTTGGACTTGTGCTTTTCATGGTCTACATTGGCAACAGTCTTCTTAGTCTTACCGTTTTCGTGGTGATCTGGAGATGCTGAGACGGCAATCAGGACATCTGCTGCTATCGCCATGGGTAGCACCTCGTACAAAGAATAGTCGATATGTTCTCCTATGATGTTGACACGACCCGGGCTTCGAGCAACGAACTGAGGCTTCTCTCCGTCAAAGATCTCAGCGAAGCGCTTGTAGAGACGGTCCCAGCGTTGCATTTGAAGCTTGAGAACCTCAGTAGGATAAAGAGCATCGAGACTGTCCACTACAGGGACTGGCTCATCCATGGTGTTCTTTGCCATAGCGAAGCTTATTTCTCATCAATCAAGAGAGGGATCACACAGAGAACGCGCTAGGAGTCAAGATATGGGACCCGGAGGATGAGATGATGTAAGCGCTCCGTTTGGGGAGTTAGAAGGGCGCAATGTTTCGCCAAACCTCCGGAAAACGAAATTGCATAGACTATTATATCGACAGAGAGAAAAAGAGGACCGTGATACCACGAGGTCTCTCACCCTGAGAGGCTCCTAGGCTCTCGAGCTCAGTCGGCACACGAAGAAGAAGAAAATATTTAGATTAATCTCTCGCCCGGGAGTAATCAAGGCAAACAAGTCCTAGACATCGGCTGACCTGCATTACTGATTGTACCTCGAGCTCCGACACTCGTTACACAGAATGGGATATACGGTTCAGATTCCAAGTATTCATTAAGGAGAAGGAGCGCCGTACTCACCTCTGCATGAAGCTTGGGACGGGTAGAACGTCATATTGGAACTCCAAAGCCGAGGATATCCCGCCCCGCAATGCACTAAGACCCGATTTGAACAGATGGGCTGATCCGTTAGCCGACATCGCAAGACTCACACACAGCGCCGTTTTTCTTCCCCACCAAACCCGGGTTGAGTCATTCTGGACAACGTCGCACACAATGCTGCGCTCACAGCCTGCCCGTAACGCCATCTGCGCCTTAAAATGGCGACAGCCTCCCACTCGTGCCTGCTCTCTGCCATTTTCTACCACCACACCAGCCGCTGCCGTCTCGCCACACCGAAGACTAGCACCAACGAACAGTCCTCAGAATGATGTTGCCAGGAGGGGCCAAAGTACTGCTGCGGTACCGGCAGCGTCAGTCCTTCCTCGCGCGTTTCAATTGCATTTTATTCACAGGAACAATTACTGATCTATTCCAATAGTCAAGTACGGCCGGTCCCGAGTCCAGCATTCAACCAGGAGTCCAAGCGAAACGAAGTTCATCCATTACAAAATGTGCAGCAACCGGCCATGGACGAATCGTACGTTAAGATCCTCTCGCCTTTTTGATCCCCATTGAAAGCGCTGTACACTCATACATTGACCATAGATTCGTGGGTCTCAGCGGTGGTGAGATTTTCCATGAGATGATGCTACGGCAGGGTGTCAAGCATATTTGTACGGCAAGACCCTAGGTCTTCAAGAAGATAGCGATTGACTGATGTCGAACAGTCGGCTATCCTGGTGGTGCCATCCTTCCTACCTTCGATGCCATCTTTAATTCGAAACATTTCGAGTTCATCCTCCCAAGACATGAACAAGGTGCGGGTCATATGGCAGAAGGCTACGCTCGAGCTTCAGGAAAGCCAGGCGTCGTTCTTGTCACTTCCGGTCCGGGAGCTACGAACGTGGTAACTGCAATGCAGGACGCCCTATCAGATGGGACGCCTCTAGTGGTTTTCTCCGGCCAAGTGGTAACAAGCGCCATTGGGTCGGATGCCTTCCAAGAAGCAGATGTTGTGGGCATCACAAGGGCATGCACGAAATGGAATGTTATGGTTAAGAACGTGGCAGAGCTACCAAAGCGGATAAACGAAGCCTTCGAAATAGCCCAAAGTGGTCGACCTGGGCCAGTCCTGGTCGACCTGCCGAAAGACGTACAAGCCGGCATCTTGCGAACTCCCATCCCCACAGCTAGCACACTTCCTACCCATCCAAGCGCAGCAAGCCTAGCCGCACGACATCTCAGCCAAAAGCAGCTGGAGGGCGCCATCCAGCGTGTAGCGAACCTCATCAACATCTCCAAGAAACCGGTTATATATGCCGGCCAAGGCCTCATTGCCCGCCCCGAAGGTCCCGAACTCCTAGCCGCTCTATCTGCAAAAGCCTCCATTCCCGTCACAACCACTCTCCAAGGCCTCGGCGGCTTCGACGAGCTGGACCCCAAATCCCTGCATATGCTTGGTATGCACGGCTCGCCCTACGCCAACATGGCCATGCAAGAAGCCGATCTCATCATCGCCCTCGGAGCCCGCTTCGACGACCGCGTCACAGGCAGCATCTCGAAATTCGCGCCTCAAGCCAAAGCCGCCGCCGCCGAAAACCGAGGCGGTATCGTGCACTTCGAAATCATGCCCAAGAACATCAACAAAGTTGTTCAAGCGACTGAGGCCGTCGAAGGCGATGTCGCCACGAACATCGCTCTCCTCCTCCCCCACGTCGACGCCAAGCCCGAGCGCCCAGCCTGGTTCGAGCAGATCAATTTTTGGAAATCGAAGTTCCCCTTCAACTACGAAAAAGAAACCCCCGACGGCCTCATCAAACCCCAGACCGTCATCGAAAGACTCAGCGAAATGACCCAAGACATGAAAGACCGCACCGTCATCACCACTGGCGTGGGGCAGCACCAGATGTGGACTGCGCAGCACTTCCGCTGGCGCCACCCCCGCACCATGATCACCTCCGGCGGGCTGGGCACCATGGGATACGGCCTCCCCGCGGCCATCGGCGCCAAAGTCGCCCGCCCGGACGCCCTGGTGATTGACATCGACGGGGACGCCAGCTTCAACATGACACTCACGGAGCTCAGCACCGCGGCGCAGTTCAACATCGGCGTCAAGATCATCGTGCTGAACAACGAGGAGCAGGGCATGGTGACGCAGTGGCAGAGCCTCTTCTACGAGGACCGCTTCGCGCACACGCACCAGAAGAACCCGGATTTCATCAAGCTGGCGGATGCGATGGGGATTCAAGCGCGGAGGGCAATCGCGCCGAAGGATGTGGAGCCGTGTCTGAGGTGGCTGTTGGATAGTGAGGGCCCGGCTTTGTTGGAGGTGGTTACGGATAAGAAGGTCCCTGTGCTGCCGATGGTGCCGACGGGGAAGGGATTGCATGAGTTTTTGGTTTATGACGAGGGTGAGTCTCTTTATCCTCGTTCTCCTCCCTCCTCCACCCTCCCTTCCTCCCTCCTTCCTCCTCCTATTTCGCCTACCTGCCCCTCCCCCCCCCATCCCGCCCACTAACACACACACCCCCCAGCCAAAGAAAAAGAGCGCCGCGCCCTAATGAAAAAGCGATCCGGCCACTAACCCCCTCCCCCTCCCCCTCCCCTACAAAACCTCCACAAATAAAATAAAACATCCACAGCATTTCCCGGTGCGTCAGGCGTTCATGGTAAAAAAGCATCTAAAAACGGGGATGGGTGGGTGGGTACTTTTATATAGGGGGCAGTTTGATTTGATGAAGATACCGATTTCTGAACCTTTTAGGCGAATGAACTAGTGTCTATGATTTGCACTTCACGTATATATAAAAGTTAGAAGAAGTTGCTGCAGTATGCGTTGAGCCTATGACAGACGGTGCGTATGGTGCACTTCACAAGAATCCGTCAAATCCAGCGAAGTACGGGGATGTCTCTCCCTTGAGATTAGTCGTTTATGGGCCCTACCGTGGAGTCGTCCACGTGTACGTCAAGAGATGTTCTTGTCACTATTTGGGAGCAGGACAAGATGGGTTTATGTAGTGAGTCGTTTCATCCAAGAGGCTATTGGACCTTCGGGTTACTTACGTATGTATCTGGGGGTTTGGTCTGGGAGCGAAGCAGGTACCGTTGCTATGTCCTGACGTCAAGAAACGATAAACAAATCGAAACGAGACATGTTTTGTATGAAAAGGGCGGGGATTGTAAAGATGAGTAGTAATGGCTGGAAATAGAGTGGCAGACATATTCTCCACATACCAGCTGCCGTTTGAGAGGGGAAAGAGAAGCAGCGGCACTGAAGATGCATCTAAGAAAAACACACATATGCCTCGGTTGAGAACCCCCAGCTTCTTTCCTTACTCCAACCCGGTGAAGAAGATGAGTAGTAGTGGCTGGTCATAGAGTAGCAGATACATTCTCCACATACGCGCCCCCCTCTGGAGAGGAGAAAGGAGAACAGTGGCTCTAACTGTCTTTGAAAAAAACATATGCGCCGCGCTTGTCCCCCTTGCTATGGCAGCGCTCCACCTACCTCCCCCCCCTCCTCCCCAAGATTCAGCACCCTCCTCCGCCTATGCCCCTCCTTCCTACTCCAGCTCGTCCAAAACACCAACGCGTCCTTAAGCACCACAAACAGCAACCCGCCCACCAAGCTCCTCCCCCAGCGGCTCTGCAGCAGCCCCGTCTGCCGCGCCGGGCCATGCAGCCAATGAGAGCGAGGGGGGGTGGTGAGGCGCGAGGGGAGGAGGGTGTGCAGGGCGAAGCCCATGCCGGTGGCGATGGTGGGGAAGAGGAGGCCGCCGATGATGGCGGAGGCGATGGCGCTGAGGTCGATGTTGATGTGCCGCTGAAAGTGGGCAGGAGGGTTTGCGGGTTGGGCCAGGTTGAGGTCGTTCTGGGGTTGGAGTAGGTCGATCTGGGGTTGGGGTGGTTGGGCCTGGTTTTCGGGTTGAGGTGGCTGTCCGGGGCCGTTGTTGGGGGGAGGTTCGACGACTTCTTCCTCTTCTTCGATGACTTCGACCTGCACGCCGAGTTCGAAGTCCAGCAGGTTGTCTTCGGCGGCGTTCTGGGGTTCGGGTTGCGCGGCGGCGGCGTCGTCGGGGGCTGCGTCTGAGTCCTGGGCTGCGCGAGGTTGGATGGCTTTCAGCCAGGCTTCCTCCCGTGGTGCGATCACTTTCTTGTGGAAGCCGTTGTAGATGCTTCGGATGTAAGGCATCGCGCAGAGCGTCATCATCATGCTCGGCGGCCATAGCGGTCCGTTCTTTGTGGGCCGTTGTCGGTTCATGAGGAAGAACATGGGCAGTATAGGGAATATGCCATCCGCATAGGACGTTCTCGAGAGTGCCAAGACGATCGGTATGAAAGGGAGACCGAAGAAGACATTTGTGTTCACCTGCCCATCGACACGACGAATACCCAGCAAACGCACAGCATCCGTCTTGCCCATCATGAAGAATATGCTAGCGAATCCGTGGATATAGCATGCTCCCCCCAGCGCAATTCCCACAAACGCGCCGCCCACCGGTATGAACGTCCTTGCCCACACACGCTCAAAACCATGCGTGATCTCCACGGCCACGCTCCGAGGCTGCGCAACTTTGATATCGGCCTTGCACTGCGGACATTGCACTTTCTCTTTGGCGTCCTTTCGATTCGGCGCCCTCAGGTCGGCAACCCAGTCGAGAAGACAGGCTTGGTGCGCAGTGAGGGCGCAAGGGCAAGGGGAGACCCATTCGGAATCGGCGGGCGTGTCTTCGGTTTCGTCGGAGAAGCAGATCCAGCATTTGCGGGGTTCGGGGGCAGGAGGTGCAGTCGAGGAGCCTGCAGTGGCGTGTCCGGTCGAGATGGGGGAACTGGGTTTGGGCGAGTCATTCTGTGAGGTGGAAGGAGATGTTGGCGTGTCGATCAGCAATGTTTGGGAGTCTTCTGAAGTGAAAGAGTGAGAGGAGCGATTCATGCGCCGAGCGTTGATTGCGTTGGGCGAGGGGGTGCGCTGGTGAGAGGTCTGGCGTTGCGGAGCAGAAGGTTGAGATGGCAGGGACGCCATCTTGGTTTAGATTGTAAGAGTATTGAGGGATGAATGGAGAGAAGTGTGGACCTTTGAGATAGCGGCCTTTGGCTCCGTACTCGTCGTCTATCATTCAACAAGAAAGCTGGAGGCGAGGTATCTGATGGTCGTTGCGGCAATCTGATCTTCGTAAGGCTAGCCAATCAAACGAATCTGATCACATGATTAGCTACTTGTTCCACCGCGAACAGATCCTCCGAGGCTCGGAATCTTTCAGGTTGTATTAACAGCCCGGAATCCTCCACAGTCTTGTCAACGACTGACTGGGTGAAGCCGAGAGCAAGAGCCTTGAAGTAATGGCTACAACTAAGCAGAGATCTAGCTAGGGCCCAATCCATCGGCTGAATCGTGACGAGCAGTCTCTGAATTCCGCGGTCGTATTTGGACGCGTCGAATCATTAAGCATGGCCGACATCATCCCTACACGCAAGTCCGGGCGGAAGCGTGAGAGAAGCAAGAAGTACACAGATGACTTATACGAGACACTAAATCTTGAGATTTCAGATGGCGACGACCTAATTCCTTCACGAAGGCCTGGAGAAGATGCGCAAGATGATGAGGATTTCGATGCTGATCAGGTCTTTGAGGAGCCTGATCTGTCTGTCGAAGAAAATCTCTCCGTCGCAGAGGCATCAGAAGGTTCACCTATTGCTACTCCGGGTGAATCAGAGCGCGACGAGATGTCAGATGATCAGCTCTCGGAAGAAGCAGGTAAGCCCAAAAGAAAGAAAAAATGGAAACCGCCCCCAGAGGTGCATTTCAGAGGGCTTGCGGAGAGGAGGAATGAAATCGCGCACGGCAGCGAGGGAGGCTTTATCGACAGCGTCATTGGAAGCGCCAAAGCAGACGTAGCGACCTATCTCAAAGCAAGAGATATGTGGGCGAACAACATTTCCTTACCCAGTAAGCACATTGGTGGCAGAGACTCCGGTTGCATGCGTCATCCGTTCAACCACACTCCGAAGCAGCGAGAAATAGAAGCAACGGTAGGTTGGAATTGGTATTACCTTGAAGGTGGCAAGGTCTCTTTCCAGCAAAGGCAGACAACCCGGGTTTTGAGTGCCGAAGAGAGTGCTCGTTATGTACCTAAGCTCGCAGACAGTAGCCATGGCGTTCTCATGGGTCCTTACGGTAAACAGAAGCTATTCTCGCTTACTTTCTTGCAATGTCTCAATATTGAGGATGCTTGGTCACAAGCTCGAGCGGCTGAGCCTACGCCCAGTGGTTTCACACCACTTCCGCAGACTCCTAGCAAGCGACAGGATGGTTGGGTGTTAAATGTTGGTTCAAGTGTACAGTGCCTCGACTGGGCACCGAATCATACGAACACGCAGTATGTGGCCATCTCAACACTACAAGCAAAGAAAATGCCTCAACAAGGCTTCTCGAATACAGCCCCTGCTTACACTCCTCAGCCGGGACCTTCTAGCATACAGATATGGGCAGTGGCAAAGTCAGACATAGAAGGCGAGGATGCCTATCTACCACTACAGCTTTCCTTGGTCATCTGCACCGAATGGGGTCACGCAACGCAGCTGAAATGGTGCCCGATGCCAAGGGTCGCGCAGGATAACGAAGCCGAAAGTAGAATCTTTTTAGGCCTTCTAGCGAGTGTCTGGGCGGACGGTTGTGCAAGAGTGCTTGACGTGTACCTAGAAGCGCAGAAAGATGATGGTACGCAATATGGTATGTGGTACGGCAATGGATTCTGTGATCGCTACTGACCCACGAGCAGTCAAATATGATGTGGCGCCGTTCGAGTCGAAGCCTGCAGACGCAATGTGCACTTGCGTAGACTGGCTTTCTCCTACGGATATCGCGGTTGGATGTTCGAATGGCTATCTGGCTATCTGGAAAATATTCCCTTCGGAAGCAGTTACCAAACCACCTACACTCTCTCCAGTCTCTACAGGGCTTGATTCTGACATACCAACATCTCGTCAACGAGACTTGACTACTGGAAGTATAGGACCCTATCCCTACATTTACACCTTCTTACATTCCACCTATATCCTCGCCATGTGCTCTGCCTACCCAACGCACCCACATCTCATAACTACCTCTTCCGTAACAGGGTACCTTCGCCTCACTGATATCCGCTCACCGAACTCAGACTATGTCCTCAGCCAACGCAGTCACTGGACTCCCAACAAAATATCTTATTGTGCAGCACTAAGCTCTTTCGTAACTTACGAGGATGGTGGCCTTCTTAAGCTCTATCCCATCCGTCGCTTCTGGACCAGTCTCGGCTTTGCGAAAGGAGATTCCGAGGTTCTTTGCGTGGCGGTTGGACGTCTTCATCCGACCGTTCTCGTAGGCTTCGCCGATGGAACACTGCTAGCCATAAACCCGTTCAGAAGGTTCATCAATACCCGAGTGAAAGCAATGTTGCAGCAGAAGGTCTGGAAGCATGAGTGGGCCCGACAACAGCTCGATATGACCAGTCAACAGTCTACAGAGGAAACAATTGAGCACCGGCAGGCTAGTTCGCCGAACGTCTCCGCTGAAGAGCCTTACAGGCGGGGTCAGAACGGTCAAGCTAGCGTGCCATCGGGTCAACAGAACGAGCAGCCCTGTCCAAATCGTATCAGTAGGATCACAGAAGGGTACAAGATCGAAGCTCTTACATTAGCGCCGATAAAGGCTTCGCGGAGTACAAAGGATATCAAAGATACTGAAAATGGATTTCATGCGCTCTGGTCGACTATCTATGATGCGGAAACCGGCATACGACAAGTGGTCTGGAATCCGAACGAAGGCTGGGGCGGCTGGGCTGCAAGTGGCATGGGAAGTGGCCTTGTCAGGATTGAGAATCTGGCTGTCTGATGTGCAGGGAAGAACTGAGTTTTCCTGCGTTCAGATGTCAGAGGCTTCTTCTGGATCCTAGTGCTGGTGCGTTCTATACTGCAAAGCGTTCTCTAGCCTCCCTGACTATGGCAGTACTTGTGGTCACGAGCCGAAAGGTCGTGGCTCCCTGCATGCCTTGAGTAAGAAGCTACATGATCTTAGCAAGAATGTGCGGTCATGGGCAAGTATGCTTTGATCAACTCTCAAACAAGTTTTTCTTCCAAGCCGACCTTTTCATATCCTTTCGAATCTCAATAACCCACAGAGTACTGTCGGTTCCTGGGAAGGGAGTCATTGCCGGACTTCTCGTCGTCATTTCTTGCTAACGATACCTCGTCTTCGTCGGCCGTACAAATGGCGAATGACGATGACTGCCCATTCTGCGCACGTTCGTACTTTCCAACCCTAGACACTCATGAAGAGAGCTACACAGTACTTGAGGACGACAGATTTTTCGACGAAACACGTTGCTCCGTTTTCGAAGCAACAGAGAGTAGCTGTTGTTGGTATGATGATCTCAATGATCAAGGCTTAAATGATTGCCTTTCCGGCGGTAATGGCACAGTTAGACACTTCTGACCCAAGTAATACCATCAGCTGATAGGAGATACAGGTAGACCGGAGAACGCTGATTTTCTGTGCATTGTAATGCTTGACGCTCAATATCTTTCCCCAACACTCTAATGTCAAGAGGTAGCCTGTTCCAACTCGTGGCGGACGGTCCAGCCGTGAGTCTTGACAAGTCGACGGCCAAGACACTTTTTAAGCATCTCAGGATCAGCTGCCGCGCTGCTTCGGTACTCCTGACGAAAACACATGGTCCATATGGCACTCTCGTATCTTACGATGATTCTCAAAACGTGCGAATTTTAGGTACGCGTCCCGTGACCAGAGCCGTGGTATCACTCTCCCTAGCTGATGACAGAATGCAGAGTTTCGGTGTCAGCACTCAATCAATCCACAACTACCCCCAGAAATTGATGATGATCATGTCAAAGTCATAATGGTGTATAACTTCGAGAAGGAATGCACCACATATCTGACCTTATCATTGGACAGCGGTTCCTTTCCACGTATGAAATCAGGATTGGCACCCCTCTTTGGGAGCAAGTCTTCAAAACGGTCTGCGCCTGGTCCGAGATGCGACCCGCTGTGCCTGCACCGTATCTTTGCCAGTGAATTCATTACCAAGCTCATCAACATACAAAAGAATTTGGACCACAGGATGTGTAATGATGGAAGGAAGATTCATCGAGATGAATTGAGATACCATGTCATCACGTTCAGCCGTGCAATCGATACATTAACACAGGCAGCAAGAATCACTGCGGTACAGCTGAAAGCCATATCAGCATGCAGCTGTCGGCTTCTTAATCTTCTCGGTTTAGAGCGAAGGGACCCCTTGGCTGTATCAGTACACGATGAAATGGCTTATTATGCCGGCGTTCTTGAATTAGTGAACGCAGAATTGGCTTACCTGAAAGCACGAATGAACAATCCGATGAGCGCGGTATGATGGTGCTTCGAGCCGTAGACATATGCTGATATATCCGTAGACACTTAGCCTTGTGAGCCAAAGGCACAGCCAAGTAAACGAGATCATAGCAAGAGAAGCTAGAAAGGACAGCTCTTCAATGAAGACAATTGCAGCACTGACCATGCTTTTCCTACCCGGGACTTATATTGCAACGATATTCGGCATGCCCTTTTTCACCTTCTCCGATACTGGTCTAACAGTCTATGGTCAGTGGTGGATATACGTCGCTGTAACAGTTCCCACGACCATAACGCTTTTCGTGATCTGGTGGGCTTGGAACCGAGTCTCGTGTTGTTCTATTCGATCTGCGTTTCATTGGCCCCCGCGGGTGGTTGATGGGAAAATTAGCAAGCGGAGGAACGACTCGACATTCTCCGACGATGACAGCTTTGGAGAAGCATGAAACAATTGGCTGTCTCCTGGAATCGGCACATGAAGAATACGCAAATCGTCGAGCAATGGAAGAGTGGTATAGCATTGTATCAAACATCGCACTCGGCATTACAAAACAGTTGACGGCTTTCTTACGTCGAGCTTTCTTCGTCTCCGCTACCACATGGTATCGGCACTGCATGAAGAAAGTGTGACCGTATTACCTGGCCATCCTTACAAGTTCGTCTTGAACATATCTGATCTGCGCGTTCACCGATTCCATGCGCTGCCAGGGTGTACCTGCTGGGGCTGATCACAACGGTCAAGTCATCATATGTCTCCTCGAGCTTCTACTTCGTCTTCTCGGTTTAATATCCTGACTCCTCTGGTCCAGCAACGCTTCCTCTCTTAAGCTACGGGTCACCAACGATTATAATCGGTCCTTCATCATCTTGTCAGAACGTTTTTCCGAGAAGCGCTATGGAATAGGTGTTTCGGATATATACCATTCATCAAATCAGGAGCAATGCTTGAATCACAGTCGCGAAATGCTCAGACACAGCCTTGTGGTCATTTTCATTCTTTTGCCTTTCTTCTTCCTTCCTCGGCTCAATATTCCTAGCACTCCTTACTAAAACGACGTCTCTCTAGAGCCCCCAAATACCTGTCAAGTGGTCAGGGTGATCGAATCTGCACCCACGTGAGATTTGCCAGTGTCCCTCATTCCCTTTCTTTACCGCCGCCTCCATACTTAGAGATCTCTGGTCGCGAAACACTGCGCAGTAGATGGAGAGCACATCATCCACCTCACGAAGTATAGATGTGCATTTTCATGATGGTAATAGAGACTCTATTCGGTACTTCTGTCGCTCAACGAGTCTTCAGGGTTGATGCTTTGAAGACCAACCCTATAGTCTACTCACCAGGGAAGGTCTGCCGAGATGTTTTGTCAATATCAGGCCGTCAGGCAACGACGTAATCACGGACTGAACGCCTGGTTCCAACGGTCGAATCAGGGCAGCCGTCATGCATGAAAGCGCCTATCGAGTCAAGCTTCCTTTTGCCTACCAATCACCGTGCTCAATGCCTGGACGACTGCATCACATGACCGCTTGCGTCTTTCGCGAGAGCCTACAAAACATGTCCCGCGAACCTTCCTCTCTTTCTTTCCTCACGCTTCTTTTCCAGAGCCGGCCGAACACACCACCGCGAGCAATCTCTTCGTAGATTCTCGCGCGCAGAGTCTTCCCAGGATCTCCTTCCTGCTTCTTTCGAGTTCCTCGATCGAAGCATAGGGAGGTGCCTGAGAGACTTCCGGAGGTCTCCCTCATGCAACGTGCGTGCGAAGCGTCACTTTATTTCTGAACAGCCCACTTGTTACGCTCCTTGAGTACCATCCGGGTCCCTTTCAGCCAAATCATCACCTTCACTTCTTAGTCTCCGTTGGTCTTTGACAAATACCATCGCACTTCACCAACATGTTCAAACGCTCCTTTCCCTCGAAAGATCGCGCAGGCAAGTCGGTCAAGCCGATCAAGAAGACGTATCGCGAGCATACGAAGATGAAGTTGCAGCAGAAGTTGGATAGTCCGCCCGTTGGGAGGTAGGCAGACACCGTCGGAGGCTAAAGGCACCTGGGCTGATGCAAACGATGGATTTAGTACTCTCACAAGCGCCATAGTCACCTTGATTGTGGGTTGTGACCAGCGTCTTTTCGCCGCTCACGAAGACATCCTATCTTCATCCCCCTTCTTCGCAGCTGCTCTCAAAGGCCAGTTCTACGAGGCTTCTACGAAAAAGGTGGAGCTGCGCGATGAGTACGTGTGACTTGAACAAGATGGTTCCGTGGGCGCTAATTCGGCGTCACAGAGAACCCGAGGTCTTCTCCTCCGTCCTCGAATACCTCTACAAGGGAGACTACTACCCACGCTTGCTGCACAACAAGCGCCGTAATTCTTGGGAACTCGAGGACGCGCAGGATCCCCTAAAACTCGGTGGCCGTGGGTCAATCGAGTCGGAAATCTACCACACTGGCATGGGTGGTGTCTTGCTCAAGGATACCGCCATCTACTGCACTGCCGAGAAATTCGGCTTGGAGGGCTTGAAGCGCCTTGCTCTTCGGAAACAGGGGCTTCAAAGTGGTATCCAAGTCGAGGTCATTCTGCGCTCGGCTCGCTTTGCATACGAAAACACGCCAGACACGGACTCGCGCCTTCGTGCTCATTACCTTGCTCTGATTATCCGAAGTCGCAAGACCTTCAAGAGGAGTGGAACCATGCAGATGGAGATGGAGATAGGAGGAAGCAAATTGTACCTCTCTCAACATACATGCGAGGGTTGGAAGCTTACGATGCCAGGTTTTTCGATCTGTTCGTTGCCATGTGTAACCATGTAGATGACATTGTGGATATCTCGTGAGTGCACCGAGACCACGCTAAGAACAGCTCTCTGATTCCTAGCAGTAACAAGAGTTCTCCCAAGACCATCTAACCGCATGCTACACATCCAACACCAGATCCTCGAGTCCGCAATGGAGCCAAATTGAGAATTTCGGGACCATATCCACACCAGAATGTCAGCGAGCGACCGAGAGTATTTCCACACTGAAGCCGGCGAGCTTTGCGTTGCTTTTACCGCGTACACAAACTCCACTTCTCTACGAAATTATCTTGAGGTCGGCCAACCCATTTCCGGTGTCAAATGACGGTCTAATCTACGACTGCCGTCTTCAGCCCGCTTGTCAATCTTTTGATTTCAAGATGCAGCCCCTACCCCACTCTTGTGCGCCTACGACTCTTCACTAGAAGAGTGTAAGGCGGCAGAACACATAATTTGCACCTGTTCATCGATACCCATCTCAGTACCTTTTAACTATCACAACGAAATCTCTCCTTTCCGAAAGGGGAACGCCAAGAGCCGTGCGACTCCTTCTCGCATGTTTCCTTTGTTGCACTCCACTACTGGATCGGGAGGTGGTGGTGACGGTGGAGGAGAGTCTGCACGGTGAAGCCAGCCTAGGCTGCTGTGGAAGAACTGATATGTCGGTCTACTTCGGTGGACCTACCGTCGCAGTTCGGACATAGTCCTCTTTGTGATAATCAGAGTAGAGAAATCAGAACGATTCGGCCACCTCACTAAGGTACATCTCAATCATGAATCTGTGAGCCATGTCAAGTACACGCTTGCTACCTTTCCCGGCTGTACTAAGCGTGCTTGTTCTGGCGTGGAACCCCGCGACTCTCCACCGTTCAAACGTCTCACTATTGCTATGGCATGCGATAGCGCCCGTAGGCCATGCACCTCGTTTTCGTGGCGTGAGAGCCTCGTATCCCCAACGGTAGATCCTCGGCATCGATGACATCGAAATTGGCCCTGTTTTCACAACTTTCATTTCATGCACTGTAAAGTAGTACAGGCATGGCCAACCTTACGGTGGCCGATACCCTGCTTAAGGTCAAAATAGAAAATTTTCGGAAAATCGAAAATCGAAAACCGAACATTGAAATTTTGTAATCAAACTTTGCGTTCGACGCATACAATCACTTACAACAAGATGCAACATTGCACAACTAATCACTACATCATTTAGCATTGATTTCTTAAATGCATTTCATTGTATCAATTTATAGCAATTACGTTGAAAAACAACTAGTACATATTCGTTATATCGTAAATTCTTAACACAAAACTATTTTAATTAATACATTATATTATCGTTTAATTTTCTTTTAATTATAAATACTCTTGCGAAGACTAAACGCATTATCTTGTATATTTTTTATTTTATTGTAACATTGTTTTCACGCTTAAAACGATTTGTACTTTGTGATTTTTTCTTTTGTTATATCTTCTTGTGATTCGCTCTTTTGTAATTTATTTTTTTGCGATTCTTAATACTTAAGATTGAACTTTTTGTATTTTTCTTTATAAATACTTTATTAAATGACAAAGATTTATCAAATTGTATATTATGATTCAAATTAATATTTGTAAGTTTTAAGTTAATTTTAAAGTTAAAATTAAATTTATGTATTAACGAAACAATGCGCAATTAAAAACGATGCGTTAATGACAAATGTCTAAAGATATTAAAATTATATAGATTTAATAAGTCTTAAAAGAATTTAACATTAAAAGCGAAATGTTCTTTTTTATAATTAACAAAAAAGATCGATTGCGCAAATAATTATTGTAACGATACAATTAACAAAGATAATTATAAAGTAATTTTCTTTATTAATACAAACGTTTTCTCGCATTTAATTTAAGAAAATCGCACATTTGCAATTTGTTATATTAGAAATTGTGCAATATTAAAATTGTTGCTAGTATTTAATAATTTTTGCTTAATGCTTTTTGTTTCGAACTTGATATATATAGTTTTAATGTTTAATTATACAAACTTAAACTTATTTATATTAGATATTTTCTTCAAATTTGTAACATCTTTTATAATTTCTTTACGCTTAATTATTAAGAAAATTATGTCGCGTTTCTTCTCTTTATACTTTAGAATTTTTAGAAGCTTCTATGTATTTTGCGCGTAATTTATGCTATATTTAGATATTCTCACAATATTTGCTTTGTTGTTCGAGACATTTAAAACTAAATACAATTTATTATTGTGTCATTTAATGTAGTTTCTTTATTTGTTTAGCTAAACAATTATATCGTTGTTAATAAAGTTCTTCGAACTACTAATTAAGCGATTTAACATAATAATATGTGTTGTTTCTACAAATTATATTAGTGTTTGTACAATTATATTAAAGATATGCACAAATCAAAAGAAATAATTACGATATTTGCAAATTCTCGATTATCATTATGTATACATCATTTAATTTTAATTAAAATAAATCGTATATAAACTTTAAGAGTCTTAAGTTTCTCGTTGTTCTTAAAACGTTTAAACTTTTGTTTAAGTTCGCAAGAATGTTTTTGCATTAAGCTTGTTCGCATTTGTTTCGCTAAAATATTATAGAACTAAAATGAAATATATTGCACATAAATTGCTTAAAATTGTGCAACATTAAATTAACTTAATGTTGCGACAATGTTTACTAATACAAAATAATAAAAAATAGTATTCTTTAACGAAGAATTGAGCGAAGCAAAATGCGATAAATAATTAAAAGAATAAAATTTGTGCAAATTTTTGCGATTATATGACGATAATATATTATTAAAAATAAGCAACACTTCGTTCTTTTACAAGATTAAATTAATGTAGATTGTTAAAATTTGTATAACAATATACAAAGTAAAGATTTAATATTTAACATTTTAAATAATGTGTATTTGTGCATTTATAATTATGCGAGACTTTAATAGTTAAACAAAACAAATTTTATACAAGACTAAAAAAAGTTATAATTAAAAATAATAGATTTGTAGTATTTAGTCGCAATGTAAATACAATAATTCGCGAAAAAAATAAAAGATTTACAAAACTTGTATAGAATTTATGCAAAAAAAAACGAACAAAATATAAAAAAAGTGCGAGATTATATAGAGTTTATATTAATATTGCACAAGAAATCAAAAATGTGTTTTATCAAAAACAATTCGTTCTAACGTTGTACGTATCATTTATCTTATTATCTACTAAATTTATCTTTAATATGTTTTTATTTATAGAAAATTTTCAATTATGCGTCTCGTTCAATTTGTCGCATAAGCTTAAAATCGATTTTGCGTTATCTTGAATGTGTTAACACACTTTTTGTTTTAATTCAATATAAATTATACGATATAAATTGCATTAACTAAAGTTATTTTATACATTATTACATAGTAAATAATAAAAGAAAGTTATCTTTATCTATTATTAATTAGTAAACTTTTACTTTATATAATGTAAAAAATTTACTTTATTTTGCAACATCTTGTTGCAAAGATGTAAATTTCTTTGTTAAACATAATATATCATAGTTAAAGATATAATCTTTTAAATAAACATAAAGCATATAGAGTATATTAACAATTACGTTTGATCGCTTCTTTTGCATTCGTATAAAATAATTATTTTAAAGCTTAATATGTGTCTTAATCTCTCTATGAATTATTAATATATAAATAGCGTACAAAATAATTTAATTTAATAACATCTTTTTATTAAAAAGATTCTTTTTAATTAAGATCTTGAAATAAATTTGTACTTGTAATTAGCAAATAAGCACAAAATAATACAAGACACTTACAATTTATCGCTCTTTATAATAGTTAATTAATTGTTTTTATTAATTTTTAATGCGTATATTTGTTATACTTGTGTCAAACATATAGCAATTTGTTAATAAAATATTTGATACAATTTCTTAACACAATTAATAATGAGCTTTAGTCATTAATACGATTTTTGTATCTTAATCGATTCGTATAAAGCGAAAATGTTGTTTTAAAAATTTAATATTATCTAAATATTGTCGCAAAACATTAATAACTATGCACAAAATATAGTTAATATATATTCACAATACATAACGAGAATAGATATCGATTGCGACGTAAATTTCGATATTGTACTTCTTAAATTTATTGTGTTCGTCAAAAGATTATATAAAATTTAATTTAAATGTAATATATTTCTCTCTCTTGCGTTCGAGATTCTTGCGTCGTTGTTTAACTCGCTTCAATACTAGCAATCAATATTGACTAAAGAGAAATTTTTTATAAAAATATTAATGTAAGTTGCACAATTGTTGTGCAAAGAGTATGTACAATTGTTGTACAAAGAATGTGTACAATTGTTGTACAATAAATGTATACAATTGTTGTACAAATAATAAATATAAATTATATTGCATTGTACAAAAAGCACACATTTTGTTATAAGTATTTTCTTGCTTCGAAAATAATTATACAATCGATTTCTTTCGTAGCTTTATATAACGTTCTTTTTTAACTTTTGAGTTATTAATGTCTATATGTGTTTATCTAGCAAAATACGCACACTATTGTATGTTTTTGTTCTCTTTTTACAAGAAGTTGTAGCTTGATAATATAGTTTTAATTTGTGTCGCAAGTGTGTCAAGTCTATAGAATTAATTTGATATTTTTTAATTTAAAATATTTGTAATAACTTTTTATTATTTAAACGAAATTAAAAAAACAATACAACAAGACTTATTCGTAAGATATCGAAATCGTTCGTATAAATGCGTTTGTATATATTTTAACTCTTTGATCGTTAATGCAAGATTAATAAAACAATAATATAATTGTATTCTCGTTTAAGCCTTTTTACAATTTCTTAACAAGTACAATTGTTGTCGTATTATTCAAGTATTATGTTTTTGTAAATGTTAAAATCTTTAATTTTGCGATTAACGATAAAGAAAGATATATTAATTCGTTGTTGCAATTTTAAAATAGTTGTGTATAGATTAATTCAAAATCGCAACAATATCTAAAATAATGTTTAACAAAGATTCAAATAATGTTTTGTCAAAAAATAAATAGCGAAAAATTTGTTATGTTTGTAATAATTTCTAGAAAGAAATGTTGCTATTATAATACGCTAAGTTATTATTAATTAGTATCAAATATAAGCGAAGCTTAACTCTAATAAAATTAAATCGTAATTTATTAAGTTATAAGACTCTTATTTAGATTAATATAACTTTGATCAAGTTATATTTTTCAAATATATAATATTTGAAATGTAAGAACAATTATATAGTTTTTTACTTACTTTTTGTATAGACACTCGCGAATCTCTTTTGATACAACTTTTATCTTTGTTTCTTTTCTTGCATCTATCTTCTTTATATAGTTTTGCGCTATTGTCTTTGTAAATTCGCACACAAATCTATTTGTTATATTTATTTTATTTTAATTTATCTTAACTTTTAGAGTCTTTGCACTAAATGTAGAATTATATATATAATTATATTAAATGTAGTTTTAGAATTTAGAATTTAATATAGTTTTGTACAAAATCTTTTAAAGCTTTATTAATAGACTAAAGAATATAATTCTTGTTACAATTATTTACGTTCTATATTATATATTTGAATATAATCTATTGCGAAATTATTATTAATTAAAATATTTGCAAAACGTTTGCACAATTGTTGTTTTATTTTTCTTAAATTGTTTAACTCTTAATTTATTTACAAAGTTCTACAACGCTTAATTAATATAGACTTTAGCACAAAGTAAATTTTCTTTAAGTTTAAACTAGCTATATTAAAGATATTTTAATTCGCAATTATCTTTGCAAAATTTTAGAAAATTCTAGTTACAAAGCGCAAATAATAGCTTAAGAAATTTGCTATTTTAAAAAAAATTAAAGAATTTTGTATTAAAAAGAAAAAAATTAACAATAACAAACTTGTAAAACGTATTAATTTATTACATTCTATTGCATAACAAACGTACATATTAATATAAAAAAACGTATGCTTTTGTAAAAAATAAAAAAAGCATAAAATAATTAATGTAATAGTGCAACTTTATATTTATTTTCGTACAACTATATCTAGATACGCATTAATAATATATAGAAATCTTATTATTTTATTAACAATTACATTACTTAATCGTAAGAGCATATAAATTTTTCGATAACTCTAATTAAATAACAAAAAGCAACATAAATTTATACAAGTATATGTAAGTTATACATTAAGACAAATATCGAATTACAATGTTGAAAAACTTTTTACATAGTAATAATTGCATATAATAGATAAATACTATAATATTTATATATAAATAATAACTATATATTAAAACATTTAGTTTTGTACAAAATTTTATTCTCGAAATACTTTAAGAAGAAATAAATAAAGACATAGATTTTATAACTTAATATCTTTAAATCTTACAACTATTTCTAATAAATGCTATTTTAAATGTATTAAATTGTTTAACTTTTTCGTATTAATTTGTACAACACTATTGTACATTCGCTCTTTTAAATTGTATAATATTGTATAGATATAATATTAAGTATTAATATAATACATAATATAATCTCGTATTATGTTATTTTATACGCGTTTGTACTACTAATATTAAACATGTTCGATTTGTCTCTTTTATGTAACGCTTCAAACTATTGTTTTGCACTTTTATAACTTTGTTGCTATTGCTTATCTTTTATAAACATATCTTGTATTTGTTCGAATAAAATTAACTAACTTTATTATAAATGTATACTAATTTACTAATTAATATAACATTAATAAACGTTATTACATTGTTATCGTTTATTTACTTTAACTTTAACATATAATATTTAACAAATAACAAAAAACTTAAATTCAATATTATTCGCGTTGTTTAACTCGAAGTAGTATTTACTTCTTGCGAAATAAGACGTTCTTTTATTGATTTTCTTTTTTATTTTAACTTTTAATTCAATTTAATTTGCATTAAGATCAACGACAAAAAGCTTAAGTTTAACAACAATAATACAAAGCGTATAAAGATTTATATCAAAGTAATGCAAAAGAAGCATAAGAATAATACAAGTTAATACACATTATAATCTTTTTTAAAACGACAATGTACTAAATTTCTATAAATAAAATCAAAATAAACGATAAAAAAAGAAAGACGTTAACATCGTTTATAAGTTTGAGTTGTGCGATATAGCTTTTAACTCTTGCGCATTATTACTAATGTGTACAACTCTTATTAAGACGTTTAAGTCGATTGCAAATATTAGACTTAATTTTGCGCATATTGCGACAATTATGTTTTTGAAAAATAACAATACTTATAATGCGAGACTAATTATAATCGCGTTTTTTGTTGTTAATTTATATAGTTTTAGTTGAAGTTAATTCTTACAATATGTTCGACATAAAGTTGTTATATAAGCAATAAATCGTTCGAGTTCTAATTGTTTATTATACGCAAATGAGTTATTTATATAAGAGTTTTGCATTTTATTTCACAAACATTGCGAAACTCTACAACGAATTGTTTAAAACAATATAGAGTGTCAAGATTGCGCAAAATAAATTAAAAATAAATTAAATAATAAATAATAAATAGCTAAGCAAATAGATATACAAGCAATTTAATTACAAAGATTGTTTTAAATCGTATAACTTAATGTTGTTTTATATGTTTTTAATTAATTTCGAGAGCTTTTAATGTAATACGCTCACAAATTCGTAGAAGCTAACAAGAGTTTAATAAACTTATACAATATTTATCTTATTAATTTCTTTTCTTTAATTAATAAAGTCTAAGAAGAATTAGTACAAAAGTTATAAACAATTTTATTGTTTTTTACATAAAATCAAGTCTTTATTTTTAATGTTAATATTGACGATTAATGCAATTCGTTTTACTATGTTTTTAACATTAATTATACTACATTAACAATTAATTATAATTAATCGTAAAGCTTTATATATATATGACACAAACAAGCAATTTTTATTACTCTTTTTTAATAAATAACAATTGACACACATGTTTGCACGATGCTCTAGTATTAAACGACAAATCTATAATCGATTATTGTTATTAACACAATAAGTACACGAGTTGTCTTTATAAGTTTTGATCGCACAAGATTGCATAAGAATGTCTTTAATTACATAAGAGCAATTTTAATTTTACAAATTTTATTAGCTTATTATACTAAAATAAAGAATCTCGTATATATTAATGTTTTAAGTCTTGCTTTTTTACGCGAAACAACATTATATAAATACAACATTTGTGCAATTATATTTGTTATCGCAAATATATATTTGTTGTTCTTTATTTGTTGCTCGATTTTAAGCAAAAAAGTATGCTTCTATTTGAAGACTTTAAGAAGTTTACTCAAGATTTTAAAATCTTAAGAATAATTTAAGAAAGCAATGTTTTCGATTTCGCACTTTAATAGTTTTTGTTCGTTCGTATTCGTAATACTTTCTAAATAATTTGTAATTATATTGTACAACGTATTGCGAAGAAAATTAATAAAAATTAGTAAAATAATAATTAAATGTATTAAATGATGTAATTTAGAATCTTGTAGTATAAAACAAATATAAAAATTCTTGAATTCTATAGCTTAATATCTTATTTTGCTAGTTTTATAAATTTTCTATTTTTAGAAATTGTATCTTAGATAATAATATTATATATATAGTATATTGTTTATTTTTGTATATTTTATATATTTTATATATTATTAAAAGATATAATTAACAATATTATTTAATAAATATTTTATTTATTAAAAAATATATAAGATATAGAATACAAAGATTACAAATTTATTGTTATTTTTAAATAAGTTTTAATTAAATTAAATTTATTTAACTTAGTTAAGTCTAATCTAAACTAGTTTGCTAAGCAAATAAATTACAATTATATAAATAATTATATAATTTACTTATTTAAGATTATTTTTGTATATAAATTTTAAAGATATAAGATATTGTTGTTATATTGTATAATA
>JAABUO010000560.1_pt1 | contig 67553 bp, 73 predicted proteins | sample 5559291 | NCBI WGS metagenome assembly JAABUO01 (sample SAMN10711878, study PRJNA513372) | rock metagenome | isolation source: Antarctica rocks | place: Antarctica: Victoria Land, Finger Mt sud | reverse complement strand
CCCTTCAAGGACGCCGACGGATCTAACAAGATAGAGCAAAGAGGCAAACACGGCCGTGTGATGTACATGCCTGGCAGGGCAAACGTAAGAGAAATTCTGGCAGACAACGTAAGACACAGGCGAGGGAAGATGTTAGTTACCGGTACGCTTTTTAACCCAGCTTATGAGACTCAAACATAACCCTGTAATTTTAGTCTCTGCGAGATCGTCCGTCCGAGATGATGTTCGAAAATTGGTACAGTATCAGGTTCATAATGATGTTAGCTTGTTGGAACTCGAATTTCAGCCACGGGAAGAAAGGCAATCTCTGTTCTCAGGTCATTATAGAGAGAGTGAAATTTAGGTTTAGGTAGATAGTCTCTGTACATTGAATTCAAGTCATATCCCCAGAAGTTCAGCAGCGGCCACGAAATGTCAGTAAAGTACACATTAATCAAAAATCTCCCATTCCCTTCTGGCAGAGGGCTCAGTCATACAGACACGAGGAATTAGACATCGATAGGTAGGCTCTCCCGGAAGAAAGTCGGCTTGCTAGTTGAGAGTTAGTCGGGCGACTCTTGGAAGGGGATTTGTACATTTTTAAGCTCGTCCAGGGTCGAGGACTGGGTCGCCTCCAGAAATGTCCGGATTCCCCAACCATCCGGCCAGTTTTCTGGGTATTTCAAGACGATTGAATCAGGATTTTGTAGGCTGGTCTCCGGCTCCATTAATTCCTTCATTACAAGACCCACCGTACACACATCCTTGCGTTCGGTATCTTCACTGATCTTTACATCATTCAGCATGGCGTCACCAACGTTGGCCAGCTTAACGGCACCGTCTCGTTTCAACCACACATTACCACAATTCAGTTCGCCGTAATAAAGCTGAAGCTCTGTGTGTATGTAGGAAAGTCCATCAAGAATCTGATGAAAGTTAGCAACTTGTAGATGATGTACAAGAACGAAGCCATACCTCTTTACACACCGCTGCGATCTCAAAATGCTTCAACTTCCCCTTCGATGTAGATGAAAGGCTTCTAAGCGATACTTCCATACATTCATAGGCCATATAAATGATTCCCTCGTCGTGAAAAATTTCCACAAGATCGACGACGTTGTGATCCGAGGTTGATCTGAGCCTGTCAAGCGTGCTTTCACCGTTGTACTTCTTCTCCTTGACTGCAACGAGGAAATGCTCACGATCGTGAGAGATTGTCGAAGGCCCAGCCTGCTCCAACTCCATGAACCGGTGGTACGAACTCCAAGGACTGCATTTCTGAACCGAGTCCCCACTCACTTTGATCTTTTTTTTGACCGGAGGTGCCAAGAACGACAATCTATCGACGTTAACAGGCAATTGAGGACCGAGGCGCTGTTTCTCATGAGGGCGTTTGAGCGTCCGTAGTAACGGGTTGGGCGTATCTTGCAGTGACCGAACCTTCGATTTGTCCGCGCTCACTCCGGTGCCAGGGTTTGCAGTCGTTGCGAGTCGTGTTGCCTGTCGATGTATCTCAGTCATTTTCACTGTACTGGAAAGTTTGTGGTGTCTAGCCTTCGAGATTAAAAATAAAACATCGTGGCGTGTAAGTTTGTTTTGAGGCTCCGCATTACGCGACCCCAGGCACGCCTTCTCGATTTTAAACCCCTAGCCCCCCCAAACGCCCATCCCTGCGGAGATTGCTTGCAGTTCAGGTCGCCCATAATTCCTATATAGTGAGCGTTCCCTCGGATTCCATGGGTAACCAGTTTCGCTCGCCGTGGGAACAACAATTACTTCAACCTCTAGCTACCAGACCAAGATATTGAATTCTTTCAAAGTAAAATCGCGGCAGACGCAGATCAGGATATACAACCATTGTCACTGCTGTCTGACCAGAGGGTGCAGCTTCCATCATGTGTTACATTGTGCTTATCAGGATTAGGCACGACCGCCTTACAGCAACGACATATCCAACCAGTTGGCGGGAACGATGGCGCCAACGCTTCACATACAAAACCATGACTCTCTACCATACTCCAGAGGAAGTCAACAACCTTTACAGCGACAACCCACCCGCTGGTCCTCCACCATACACTGGGCCTGCGCCAGGACAAGGAGACGTAGTGGAGATGGGAGATCAAAACCACAGCCAAACTTTAAACCAAGAAACTCAAGAGTGTAGGTATACGATGGACGCTGCTGAAAGGATTCAAAAGACCATACACTGACCAATACAGTAGGCAACTTTGTTGTACATCCTCGTCCTGAAGATGGCCAGTAACTTTGGAGCAAAGGTGTTGTAGCGAAAACGCCCCACGAGGTTAATGCACCGTCTTAGCTAATGTCAGTATTCAGATGCAGTTGATTTTCGTAATGGCTGTTACATACAGATGCTATCGGGCGCATGATTTGATGGTAGGACGTGCTTTGGTCAATCAAGGGTCACGAATTTTTAAGCGCTTTCATAGACACTTGTTCATGTGCAATAGAGCAATTCTTGTAATGTCGAAGCTTGTACGCTTGACAGACGTCTGTAAATCGCACTAGCAGGGATAGAAGCGGTGAACTCTGTGACCCCATTCACCTCAGCGCTAAGTTGACTTGTTGACGTTGATGTAGATAGATTGGGGTACCTGGTGTCCCACTAATCGAAAAGGTGAGATATTAGCCACGCGTTGCTATTACGTGGAAGTATTCAAGATTGTGACCGGCATTTTCAAACCATGCGAACTGAACACCCATCGCATCAACGAAGTCGCGAGTTTCTTGTCTAAGTTGTATTAGGTTAGTCCTGCTGAGTCATCAAAAAGAACATGGCAATGGCTCGAAGCATACCTCGGCTAACAGATGAACAGGGGTGTGGTCTCGAGAAGAAAGGAGGCCGCAGCATGAGGCTGAGGAGCTGAATTAAACACGCAACGACCTCCATCGCTGTTAAAGCATTATATTTTGAACCACGCGAGAGATCAGAGAACGGGCGATAAAATGTCCTCCGGCCGATGGTCAAACCTTTTTAAACCAAAGGATAAAAGTGTATGGTAGCGAAATATCGCCAAGATCTGTTTAGACCGAAGCTAACTCTATGATCTTCTAATAGACAACAACTCTGCCAACAAGGGTAGCTTCTACGGAGTCGACCGGTGAACTACTACCTTATGGACTTACGATTCTTGCAGATGGAGTCGATCCTGTCATTGAGTAGGCGACGTCCACTCATGATTCCATCGGTCGCTCATCGTTTGACTATAGTATTGTTGCAGTTCACGGACTCAACGGACATCGTGAAAAGACCTGGACAGTGAACAATGTCAACTGGCTTTGTGATTTCCTCCCGTCAGATGTTCCAAACGCACGTATTCTCAGTTGGGGCTACGACGCCAATACCCACAGTACTTCCCCGATCAGCGCTCAGTATCTCTACGATCACGCAAGAACCTTGGTCTCCGATCTATGTCTAAAGAGAAGGTTGACAAAGGTATTAGAGTCATCCGTGGAGAGTGATCCTCCTACCTACTGAAAAACGGCGTAGACCCGAAGACGCCCCCTTATTTTTGTCGCTCACAGCTTGGGAGGAATAATCGTTAAAAGTGTAGGTTGTCTTGAACAGGCTGCAATTACGGTACAGTGCTGACAACAGTAGGCCTTGATCCATTCTGAAGCTGCCCGACAGAGCGCTTTGGAAGAACACCGGTCGATCAAGCTCTCGACATATGGCATATTCTTCATGGGGACTCCGCATCAAGGCGGCAGTGGAGTATATCTTGGGGAGCTAATGCTCAAGGTGGCTTCCATATTCGTGACAGCGGACGACAAGATCCTTAGGCACCTCGAGCGAGACTCGGAATGGCTCCAACAGCAGCTTGGCCAATATGCACCAATCAGCCACGACTTTGTTACCAAATTCGCCTATGAAATGCTCCCTACTTCAATAGCTTTGGGAAGGACGATAATGGTCTGTATGCTGTGTACTTTATCTGCGACTTACTTATCGTGTCCAGGTTGTGCCGCAAGCTTCGGCGGTCGTACCCGGTGCCGCAGATGCAGAACCGGTTGCCATACCAGCAGATCACCTCAACATGGTTAAGTTTGCTTCCCGTAAGGACGGGGGGTACGAAAAAGTGTCGGGGCATCTTCAGCTACTGGCTGAAGAGGCACCAGATGCTATTGGTGCGCGTTGGGAGGAACAGGACAGGATCAGAAAGGGTACGGAATCAATTCGGTATGATGTAGTAGAAGTTGTTCGTTCAGGCAGTAACAACAACTTGCAGCCCAGGTCAATGTGAAAGAAGATTTCTCAATCCCATTCAGTCTCTCTGGAGTCTCTGAGATAGAGCAATTCGTGGGTAGAAAGGAAGAACTCAGCAAGGTTAAAGACTCGTTTCAAGGCGATGGATCTCAACGCAAAATCGTACTTCTACATGGATTAGGCGGAATAGGCAAGACTCAACTGGCGGTGACGTTTGTAAAAGAACATAGAGATACTTACTCGGCCATTCTTTGGCTGAACGGCAAGAACGAAGACACATTAAAGCAAAGCTTTGCAGGCATCGCCAAACGTCTACATAATGAGTATCCATCTTCGGCGCTACTGAGGACGACTACGAAGGAGAAGAATCTCGATCGGGTGGTTGCAGTCATTAAACAATGGCTTTCACTTAGAGGAAATACTCGATGGATGCTGGTTTTCGACAACATCGATAATCCGAAGCTCCCTGGTATCGAGGACCCGCAAGCGTATGACATCAGGTTATATTTCCCGGAAGCGCACCAAGGGTCCATCCTAATTACCACAAGATCTTCTCGTCTGAAGATTGGCAAGGTCGTGTCCGTCAAAAAACTTCTCGATATTCAAGAAAGCATTGCGATATTGGCTTCTACGTCGGGACGAGTGATTTTGGATCGAGGTATATACATAACCATACTAGCACAGGGGTTCCGTAACTAAGTCAAACTTAGATCCTGATGCCGTAGAACTAATCAATCAACTCGATGGGCTTCCGCTCGCACTTGCAACAGCGGGAGCTTATCTTGGTCAAGTTTCAACAAGCTTGAAAGACTATCTTCGCCATTATCGTACTTCATGGTTGAAACTACAACAGACAAGTCCAGGTTTACTATCATACGAGGATCGTGCTCTGTATACCACGTGGAACCTCTCCCTTAAGCACATACAGAGTCAAAACAAATCAGCTGGAAAACTGCTGCGGCTTTGGGCATATTTTGATAACCAGGATCTCTGGTTTCAACTTCTAGCTGCAGGCAGTAAGGGCAGTCCTGAATGGTTTTCTACAATAGTCGACGACGAGTTAAGCTTTAACGAGGTTATAAGACTGCTTTGTGATCACGCCTTGATTGAATCTCGAGAGGTCTCCGGTGGATACGGCATGCATACTTGTGTTCATGCTTGGGCTGTGCATGTGCTAAATGCTGAAACAGAGATTCCAATGGCTAGGTTAGCGTTGACCTGTATCGGCTTAGCTGTGCCCACGAACGATGTTCCTGAGTATTGGGCGATAGAGCGGCGACTCCTTCCGCATGCGCGTAAATGCTTTGAATCTCTTCATAATGACATACTTCTCGAATTTCAAGATAATCAAAACACTTTGAACGCCGTTCATAATCTAGGTCTCCTTTATGCTGATCAAGGCAAGATGGAGGAAGCCGAGGCCATGTACCAACGGGCGCTGAAGGGTTTTGAGAAGGCGTGGGGACCAGAGCACACGTTTATGCTGAACACGGTCAACAATCTGGGTGGTCTTTATGCTAAACAAGGCAAGATGAAGGAAGCCGAGGTCATGTATCGACAGGCGCTGAAGGGTTTTGAGAAGGCGTGGGGACCGGAGCACACGTCGACGCTAGACACGATCAACAATCTGGGTATTCTTTATGCTAAACAAGGCAAGATGAAGGAAGCCGAGGCCATGTATCAACGGGCGCTGAAGGGTTATGAGAAGGCGTGGGGACCGGAGCATATGTCGACGCTAGACACGATCAACAATCTGGGTCTTCTTTATGCTGATCAAGGCAAGATGGAGGAAGCCGAGGCCATGTATCAACGGGCGCTGAAGGGTTATGAGAAGGCGTGGGGACCGGAGCACACGTCGACGCTAGACACGGTCAACAATCTGGCTAATCTTTATAAAAATCAAGGCAAGATGAAGGAATCCGAGGTCATGTATCGACGGGCGCTGAAGGGTCATGAGAAGGCGTGGGGACCGGAGCATACGTCGACGCTGATCACGGTGAACAATCTGGCTAATCTTTATAAAAGTCAAGGCAAGATGAAGGAATCCGAGGTCATGTATCGACAGGCGCTGAAGGGTTATGAGAAGGCGTGGGGACGGGAGCATACGTCGACGCTAGACACGATCAACAATCTGGGTGGTCTTTATGCTAAACAAGGCAAGATGAAGGAAGCCGAGGCCATGTATCAACGGGCGCTGAAGGGTTTTGAGAAGGCGTGGGAACCGGAGCACACGTCAACGCTGAACACGGTCAACAATCTGAGTAATCTTTATGTTGATCAAGGTAAGTTGAAGGAAGCCGAGATCATGTATCGACGGGCGCTGAAGGGTTATGAGAAGGCGTGGGGACCGGAGCATGTGTCGACGCTGGGCACGGTTAACAATCTGGGTGTTCTTTATGAAAATCAAGATAAGAAGGAGGAAGCCGAGATCATGTATCGACGGGCGCTGAAGGGTTATGAGAAGGCGTGGGGACCGGAGCATGTGTCGACGCTGGGCACGGTTAACAATCTGGGTAATCTTTATAAAAATCAAGGCAAGATGGAGGAAGCCGAGATCATGTATCGACGGGCGAAAACAGGAAAATCCTAACGCTGCCAACGTCCCGCCCTCCGCCAGAAGCTTTACAATTGTAATATATTATGTTCAAATGTTCTTTTCTATTTCGCAGAAATTTGTCGGAATTGACAATTGTTCTACGCCTACTTTCGCCTTTCTATCTGCACTCGTAAATCTTCGTCTAGTCTTTTATATAGAAAAACAGTTAAGTAATACTGATATTCAGGACTTTGTATTGAATGCAACTGATGTTACCTGAATGTCAAATCCTGCATAGACAAGAGAAGAAATTGTGGCCGACATGATCTCCTCTTGAGGTGGAAAGTGGCCGAATTCGGAGCAGAGCAGAAATCAGAATTGAGGAGGTTCGACACTAACAATGCGTCCGGGAAAGACTATGAACTGCTGATTCTTCCGACCGTGAGGATTCCAGGCTGTTGGCGATCCTCGGAACAACACAGGTGGTGGCAATACACCATGCTTAATGACGCTCGATACGACCAGATCTATGGTCGTTCAATATTCCAAAAAAAAAGTCTCGTGTATTTCAAGGGTATACACGATAGAAAGCAAGCTATATCAGCTTCTGAGAAGAACATGATTATCAAAGCTAGAAAGCAAGTACTACTGTCTGACTTGAAGACAGAGATGATGCATAGCACGGATCTGGTTCTAAGAAATTGAGTTCCTAAATAACTAGTAAGACGGGGTTTTGATGCGCACTCCAGAGCAAAAAAATCCAACCACGCTGACATGTTTTCAACATGCACTTTCGAGTCACAATCGCCGCCTCTTTGCCATAGACTTCGAGACATTATCAATGAGAAACCTTCTTTTTGTCGAAGGACTCCGCCCAAGGCGGTCCACGCCGCAGGCTCGACAATCTAATTTACCAGGGGCCCCGTGATTGGCCGTTCCAAAAACAGCATCGAGGTTTTGCTGTCGTACAAACCAATCCATAGTCTGTGGAAAGCCGCCAAGCTTGCGACGTTTATGAGGATCGCTCTGCAAGTAGACGACAATGGAGTCCGATGGATGACGAATGTAAAAGTCCACTTGCTTACAGTATCGATGACAAAGATGACACACATCCTCTTTGGGATTCAATAGACCTAGCGTTCCGAAATCTGTAACGAAACTAAGATCCGAAGAATGGATCCGTGCAAGTGCTTGTATAATGACATTGTCTTGCAATCGACACCGAATTATCCCTTGGCAGTGAAACATACAAGAGCCAAATAAGGGAATAGTGATCAACTCAAAAAAGAACGTGGAAGCCAGAAGAGCCGAGGCAATAGATTTTATGTCTTGAAACATTCGCGGTCGTAGATGAACACTTGCCCGTAGGTCGTTCATGCAATCGATATCATCAATTGCGGGTTCTTGGTCAGAAAAGGATATATTGAGCCGAAAGTAATCTCCTCGGGATCTCTCGTCCAACCTGTTCATCAGTTCTCGCCAGGTGCCCTCGCCGTCAAGAGACGACAGGAAGGATCGATACAATCGAGGAATGAATCCATCTCGTAAGACATGTCGAAAATTGGGCGCTCTCGGACTTGTGCAGTCTTTTTCAGTCCCGGTTCCGAGAGAAACCACGATATCAGGTTGAACAACTGAAGGCCATATCTGATGACTCTCCCACAACGCCAGGTTAACAGGGTTGTTGTGTTTCAGCCCTCCGTCTTGAAAGGTCCCAATACCTCGAATATGCGTCGGTTTGAATAAACTGATAAGATCGTCAGCGAAAGGTCTTGGTCGCCGACAATCGGACCTACAATGGAGCCGCGGATGTGGCTCGACCGCTGCCATAAGTCAGTATGTGCATGGCGGTAGTAGGGGTACGACCTACGCTTCCCAGATGAAAGGCTCGTGCTCTTTATCCCGTGGACGAATATGTTTGTAACCTACTCAACACGAAGTCTCAGCGTTTGAGGTGATATTCGCTTGAAGCGAGGCCTACCGCATGCCGCGGCCCGAAAGCTCGTGCCGTTATAATTGGAGAAGAGAAAGGGGGTTGCGTCGGAAATACTCGTCGCGGTCACGGCAACCTTCATTCCGGAGACCGATTCGGGCTTGTCAAACATTCGGCGGTCGTGTCCGAATTGGTCCCTCAGTGATGCTTCTAGTGCAAGCACATCGTAACAGCCATCAGAGAGCCAGCACTTGATGACGTTACGGATGTATCCCAACGAATACCGGGCGCCTCCCCGCCTTTGCTGAAAGAATTGCTTGGTAAGAGTGTCAAAGACCTCAACGCAGTGCGAAACCGTCCAACGACGAAGGCATAAGCTTAGAACAATCAAACCTCCTGCGACGAGCATTAGCAATGGTTTGAATGCACACAGAGACGTAGAAGACCGGAACTGGTGCCGATCGCTAGATCGAACAGGTCCTGAATCTGACAAGCCTCCCCCACCTCTTTTTGAAGCAGATCAAGGAATTCCAGAGGGACTACGCCGCGTACACCTCCTCCATCTATACTCAGTATCCGAACACCGGCCGTTGGTGGCTTAATCTTCGCTATCAGACGACCTGCTCCACAATGAATACAGGTAGGCAGTTCGTAACAATACTCTTGACTCAAGACAGCGTTTCCATATATTTCGACACATACATCGCAGAGCGCGTGGCCACAGGTATAGACGTGTTCCGGCTTCCGACGTAAGCAGCAAAGGCAAGTCTCGTTAGACTTGAGGCGGGCCCAGTGCTCCATCTGATGCCCCGTGTTACTGCGATGTAATTCGGCCGAGGTCTCGGACTTCTGACGGATGGTAGGAAACATGGCAAGTATGTTGTCCTTGATGCATCGACCATGACGGTCAGCTAGTGATAGGGAATCCCGCGATGCTCGAAGCGCTTTGAGGCAAGGTGCTCTATATAGGGCGTTGAACACAGATGCCGGATCGAATTCTGCTTAACCGTTAGCTTGGAAAGCAAAGACCATTCATAAGAGACTCACTATGCATATTTGGAGGATAGGCATCCATAAGAATGCTTGAAGCAACGAACGAAATGAGCGAGCTGTAAGGTACTTCGCAGCGCGCCCCGAGCTTGAAGAAAGTCAATAGATGATTACTGTAATCTTCGGTGATCTCGTTTCCCTCTCTGCTTGCTCTTATAAAGCTGAAAGGCTGATTGACCGAGTCTACTATGTGTTGAAGTGCTCGAGAAAAGAGTCTGCTCATGTGGACGGCAGAAAATAGGTAGTGTTTACTTATACGAAGCCATCGTATTTCATCCGCTTGTCTAAGGAGGGTGTCTTTTAATCGGCGATATCGAGCAAGTGGTGAGAGATGGTCTCCGGGAAGATAGAGTAGCTCTATAGAGGAGAAGGAGTTTCGCGTATTAACGGTACTCCAGGATTGTTTATTTCGACGTAGTTTCTCCATTTGATCGGAGGCGACGATGACAACTCGTGGGCGGATTTCTCTGGGGAGATCTACAGCGGACCCAATTGTAGCCCAAGTGTTCAAGCGGTCTGTCACACTTCCGTGGTCCTTGAAATCATCTGCAAAGATGCAGATGACATCTGTAAAAAGAAAAAACAGTCGTGCATGAAGAATGTCGTAAAGGCTATGATTCGACGCGACGGCCCAGGGAACTGAATACGAAGCTGTTCTATGGCACGAGGCAGCCTCGTGATTTCGATAGATGACGGAAAGAGGGTCACTGTCGGCGAATAGTATTGGTCGATTACAGCTAATGGATGAGGCATCGAGGCGAAGATTGGCGACACAATTGCGGTCTTGGTGACCTCTTCGGACATTGTTGTGGGGGAAAAGCTCAGGAAGTGCCAGGTCTTTAGCTTTTCGTCCGATGAAAAACTGTAGCGAAGGGTATTGGGCGGATGGATTAGTCATCGGTTGCATGGCTCTGTCGAGTCGATCATCGTCAAGCAAACACACTTCTTTACCTTCTGCTATTCGTAGCAACGATATATGATTACAACGGGACATGATGAATACTATGGTCAATGAAACATTTGCTGAGTTTCTACCGCGCTTTATAAAGGAGATGAGCATAGGTCCAAGACGCCGGACGGCACCCCCTGGGGGCTTCAGTCCGTAGGCCCTGGTGACCTGTATCCGAATCCAGGGAGAAGGGCCTGGCATTCGCGTTCGATGCACACCTTCAAATTGGGTATGTTCAATTGAAAACTTTGGGAAGAGGCTTATTTCGACAGCGTTCTACCACATTGCCGACACAACAACATGACCGATGGTCCTGAACTGGAACAACAGGCCTCTAGTGAAAGGAGCAGAGCGTACTTGGGGAGAGCAAAGATTCTCATTCACAAGCTTGTGTTCGAGGCCGATAAGTCCTGTGAGGCTCGCCCGCTAGACGGGAAGAACGTTTCTAGGTTACACAATATTTTCGAGTTGGAAGGCTGCTCTCGGCTGGATCCAGATAATTATGTTCCAACACTCATAAATCGAAAGGTGTTGACTGACGCATTGGGGAAAGGCGGGAGCCTGGATGTTTTTTTGGGCGGCTGTGGAGAGCTCAGTCTTCTGGAGGTGGAAGAACCGTTAATCTGCTTGCATGGGCGCCATCGCCTTGCAGCGGCGACGCGGTACTTCTTTCAGCCGGAACAAAAGTGGTGGATTGTGGACTTATACTTGGACGGTATGAGGGCTGATTTATCCCCTCGGGATTTAGTGGGCTTGCTAATTTCGTCTCAAGATTTGAACCCATCAGTGGTCACTGCTTTGAAAGAAGCGTACTCGAACTCCCGGAACTTCTGCGATGGGGATATCTTTCGCAACTTGCGCTATTGTCAACTGAGGAATGACGAGGCTGGGGCAGGGAAGTGGATGGCCCGGTTGTCAGAAAGCAAGCAAACAGACGTCGCGCAGTTACAGAACATGGCCAAGAAAACCCCTGAGATGGCCGCATTGCAAGACGCCTTGGATGCGTTACTTCCCTTTGTGGGCTTGTGGTCACCAGTGTCGATCGGTGTTTTCCATCGTCTGCTAACCTTGCGCTGTCCAGAGGTGACGACAGCTCATATCATGCCAACGCTTCTTACATTTTGCTAAAGTATGAGCAGGAGCTATCTAACTGTCTAGCATTAGTCAAGACAACGTGGGAACAAATCCTCGAGCCCACTGGCGCGTCATACTTCTATCTTGACGCCAACACCGTGCACATAATTCAGGGCCGATCTTTACTGACTTCCTCTGAGGATTACCACTTCATAGAAAATTGCATGCAGGACGGAATCCTCTTCCCGGCCGTCACGGACAGGCAACAGAGACTAGGTATCTTTCGTCGCCTTTCTGTCATTCCTTATCTCATTCCCTCTCTCTACACCTTCATCGAAGACACAAAGCATGTCGAACCTTCCGCCAAGATCATGAAAAGACTTTTACCTCCACGATTTAAAGGATCCGTCCGTCAGGCTTTTGGAAGGCTGCACACGGGTCAGACACAAATCATGGAGCAACGAAGCGAAACGGTGTTTAGGCCCTTTTCTCACAGCGCTAAAGAATGTTTTCAAGTCGCCTATCAACAGCTGTGGCTTTTCGCCATGCGCCGTTTCCCCGAAATGACTTGCATACAACCGAGGAAGGACGCTGGGAGACCAATGAAAGCCATCACGGGTGGGGCAGAGGAGTGGTGGCATCGATTTGGCGAGCTCGCATCGAAGGGTGGGTTTGACTCCGCGCAAATTCATCACCTTTGTACTCAGAATCCGGAGGAAAAGATGATCCGCGACTTCCTTCATCAGGCTCGACCATCAGATGTCTATCAGTTCGACGAGACTGTTTTGAACTCTGAGGTTCAACGAATCTCCCGGAGTCTCTCGGATGTACAGCCCAGAGATATCCATCGCCCAGCAGCAGAATTCTCTTCCGACGCTCAACGCAGCCTCAAACTTTCGGAGCGTTGCGGTAGGCCATTTTATCAATCATTTATGCTGGACCGCAAAGTCCTTTTTCGAGAGGTGATCTATAACGATGACTCGGAACCCGTCGAGGTTGCTGAACAACGCCGAAGAAACATTACCTCTCTAGCGGTCAAGCGGGATACCTTCCGCGCCTTTTTCGGCAACCTAGCACCTGTGTCTCGTATAGGGACTGTAATGTCATCTGCCAATGACGGAGGTGACGCATCCACCGTCCCTGTTTCTCACCCTCCCAGAAATGAAAACTCAGCGAACCTGCCGCACAAATATCGTTCGGAAGAGTCTCTGCCAGATACCATGTTGCCAAGTAACCTTCTTCAAAACTTCATCCAAACGAACCTTCAGGATCAGTCTAGGCACATCATGCTATACGACCTCGATTTGACCCGGTTTCACTGCATAGAATCCACTGAGATTACCTTCAAACACTTTTTACTACGACATGAAGGATGCGTGTACTACTGCATTGATCAGACCGGAAGGCTCGGTACTGTCGGCCTGAGGGAATTATACAACACTACATTGAAGTCGAAGAACATCGTGTTCTTTGAGAATCCCGCGCAGACTCGTACAGGCTCGAGAGATAGAACAATAACGGATTTGGACGCACTTAAACTCGAGATGACGGTTTGCGAAACAGTGGATAATAGAACACCATTTCTTGAAGAGCTACCATCTAGCTAACCCAACACCGATGGGAGTCCGAACATAACTGGTGTACACGTTCGGCCATTCCACTCTCCATTTCCGCAGGCTGTATGCGGTAGAATGAACCAAGTCTGCATCGGGCCAGCAGCAGCAATAATTTTACACCGAAGACCCCAGAGAGTACTATCCACTCAACTTTCTAGCCTAACAAAGGTTCTGGAATATGAAAAACGGACGCGATATCCTATTTGTAGCATCCTTCATACAAACTTCGTTGATTGTCCTATCTGAATTTCGATCATCAACCAACGTTCTCTCCCCTCAGATTATATCACTGGCCATTGATAATAGTTGGGGCGAGAGCAGCGTGAAGGAAAGCGTGGCGGTTTTCCTGTCCTCAAGAGTGGTCAAAACATGGCGTTGCGCTTCGATCTATATGAACTCACCTCCGGAATTTGATCTAACTCTTCGTACCCTACCCCAACCAAAGCTTGAAGGTTCTCGATGCCTAGAGCAACAAGCCACTCGTCAACTGCAGCGATGTTCCACCCTTCTGCCTCATTCCACAAGCTGTCGATTTTGCGAATGTCGTCAAGTTTATTCCGGATACTCAAAGTCGTCCGAGATTCCTCAAAATGTCCCGCGGTTTTTAGGTTGAGGATCTTGCGGCATCCTTCGTGGCCTGCATTCCTGGATGCAAAATAGACTACGATAGCAATCTCAGGATTCGTCCACCGTCTGTAAGGCATCGTTTTTTAAGTCACGAAGAGATGAAGATCGAGGAACAGACAAGGAGATCGCGATGTGATTGTTTATAAATGCTTGACTTATTTTAACAAGGCAATTCACAGGGACTTCAACTTCAGCCGTTGATACTACTACGCACTGCCTAACATGCCACACCAAATCAAGGAAAGCCACCAAGAATACGTCGAGCCCCCTTCTTAGTGTCTATGGGGAAAGTCCGTGCGGCTGCTCGGAGAAGCGTGATCCTTGCGGGTTAGCTCGTAAAGAAGATTGTTGACTTCTAAGCTCCAGCGTTCCAGCTTGTCGATGTAGTCGCTCACTCGTTGAAGTTGTCTAGGCTAGTCAAAAGAACTCAACACCTGAGGGAAGCATAATTCCGCACCTTGTTTGCTTCTCCACCCTTTCAGCAGTTAGCTCTTTCATTGGGCAGTTGTAGAGAATATGACACTTACTCGCGTTGCAACTGTCGCACTAATGCATTAAGATCATCCGCAGAAGTTTCGCGGAACTGAGTCTCCGCCTCTAGCCGCGGGACAGGTTCAGTAGCTGATTTTATCTCTAGGCTAGCAAGTGTCGTGTAGCTGGGAGGGGATAGAGGATTAACTTGAGCGTTGTTAACATCCGAACTACCCATATCATCTGGCATCTGTTGCTGATCAATCCATTGACCAGCTTCTGTGCCCGTCCACTGAAAATCAAAGTCCCATTGATTTTCACGCGTAACATTGCTGTCTGGGTCGTCGGCCTTTAGCCCGTCCAAGAATGTTTTCCAGGCCTCATCGTCGAGATTCAGTGCGTCTGTCATATTCACTCGTTGTCTTTTTTTCAGCTCGTAGATTCTAGTGACCTCAAGTTCACGGTTGATGTGGGAACCTTTTATAGTAATCAATACAAGGGTTCTGACCCATCCTTCCAGCTATTTTCGTTATTCGGGCGCTCGTTCGCCTATTCTCGCAGTCTAGATCAGCAGTCGGTCAGTTTGCTGCACGATCATCAAGGTCGAAGGCTGCCTTAATTTTCCGAATCGAACTCCAAGAATATCTCGGTTGTTCATTGTTGCAGCCCTGTGACCTTTCACATGTCGATCGTCTAACCAAATATGACATGGGCAAAGTCAGGTGACTCACTAGCCCTGCGAACAATCCATGTAAGGCATTACTTAGCTCACCCAGCGTCCGCAAGGCGTTTTTAGCTCACCCAGCGTCTGCTCTTAAGGTACTTCCTGCCGCTGCGGCTACGTTCCGCTCACCCAGCGTGTGACAGCAACGTATCACTCACTAACCTTTGGTCCACACTTGCGATGGCAACGCTTTTACTGGTTAAAACAGGATCAGCTCATTCTCCAGTATCAATCCTAGATTTAAGGACCGCTTTAAATGATCTCAAAAGGCGAGATGCATATTAGGTGGCTATCAGGTACGCCTTTGCTCTCGTTTTCATCTTTGAAACCTCTGCCCAGCCCTTGATATCATGCCACTCACATCAGAACGCGAATCCAACACTGCCCGAACGATCCCTAAGCGTGAACGTCGCTGCGTTCCTTGGGTGTCTAAGACTTACGACGATGAAAAGGTTCTTGAGGATATTCACCGATCTCATCCAGAAAAGAGCTGGAATGTCCTTTGTGACAAGCACAATGAGATGGTCCCATCCTATCGACAACGATCTGTTGATGCAGTTTACTCGAAGTGGAAGATCCTTCGATCCCGCAACACCCCAACATCAACATCATTGACCTCAAAAGAAAGCTTCGCTCAAGCTGGTGCATCTCAGGAACTGGTACAACAAGTGATGAGTGATGTAAGCTCGTCCGTGTTTCTTTGCGAAGTCTTTTCTGCTAATACATACATCTAAGGAAACATCAACGGGCTACGAGATACAATACGAGGACGATTTGAACAACTTCGAACTCACAGTCGGGGGTTGGGACTGTGGCATTGACGTGGAAGGATATGCCTTGCAGGTTACAGAGCTCATGGAAGCACAAAGGGAGATGGCGAGGATGGCCACAGAAGCTGCTTGCGGATTCCGCTGTCAATGAGTTATCTAGATGTAAATCAATCGAATGTATGAGTTGTAACATCTTGCATTATCTCAATAAATTCTTCACCGAAGATTTAGAAGCGCCGAAGTGAATCGGTCCCGTTCAACCTTCAGGTGGTATTCCGGAAAGAATTCCCCCTTTTAGAGATGACTGCTGGAGAGAGTATGGCGGGTAACCTTCCAATCGATCTTCAAACGAAGTCTCTCGGTGAAAACGTCTTGGCAAAAACTATGTTTGAAGTGAAAAGAATGCGTTCTAGGTGAGCAATTCTGCCTAGAATAGAATATTCGACGCGCGCGCGAAAGCTACTCATTCGTGTAAAGCTGAGACAATCCTCTATAAGTAGTAGGCCCTTGAGTCTCATACTCAGCAGAAACGACAAGTTGCCTACATTGTCTAGCACATTCAAGTCTTTGAACACAGCTTCTTTGATTCATAATGTCTGACGGACTTCCCTCACGAACAATGGTGGGTTTCCAGCATCATTCACATGAGGATATGACTAAAAACCTGGATAGGAAAACACACCGATTGAGCCTTGTCGAGCATGCGCCAGACGATCGGACTGGGAGTTTCTCAAGGAATTCTATCATCGAGAAGAACATTCCCGACAGCAGGTTCTTGAGCTCAACCATCACGTCACTCAGCTTAGTGGAGCGCTGCACCATGCCGGGCTTACTTCACAGAACGATCGGATAGCCCTGAACAAGGCCCACGCCCATCTCAAGGAGCTGCAAGCAGGTTACAGCCAGTCCGAAGCTTCACGAGCTAGATTCGAGAATGACCTTCACGAAGAAAGGCAGGAGCATCGGATGTGCCAGGAAGCTTTCAATCATGAACGCATTCGTCATAGCGAGACGGAAAAGAACCTCAACTGCGTCTGGAACGCACATACAAGATTAGGGGAGATCATTTCCAAGGCCCCGTATCAGGTGACCGCATCGGGAGAAGAGAAGACGGATGACTCCATCGACATCACTGAACTGGTGCTCGAGCTTGAAGCCAAAGCTTCCAAGATTCAGGGCCTAGAAGACGCTCTGATACATCAGCAAGAACAAAGCCACAGCGATCTTCTTCTGATTGAGGGAAGACTTCACGAAAGATCAGTACAGCATCAAGAGGAAGTCACAGCAAAGACCGAGATCATCAACGAATTGGAATCTCAGTTACGCCGTGGGAAACTCGAGGTCGACGCCGAGAATACAGGAACGGAGGCCAAAGTTTCTAAAAGAGCGGGAAGAAAGTGGAAGCGTACCCGTGGCAAGGGTCGAGCTTGCAAAGGTGTCAGCACGGAGGAAGCAGTCGGCAAACAAAGCTTGAGTGATTCGTTGGAATCAAGTGGTGAGACACTTGTAGAAACTTTCAAGGAAGAGGTAGTTTAGGCCGCCCTTTCGTTGCGTGATATGGAGTATGGCGTTCGTAATTCATGAGATCTGATTGGATTAATCTAATGATGAGTACTTGCCGCACAAAGTAGAATATATCAATGAGAGAGGAAAGTCTCAATCGCCGTACCCAAGACTTTCTTGAATGCCTGGCCCCGATCCTGTCCTGTTACCCTGTTGAAATTTCGCAACTAAATCGAAACGGGTTTGACGGACGACAAAGAAATCAAAAACCCTTGGATAATGCTTGGTACGGGGCAACGAACTCGGTAGAGGAAATGACTACAATGCCACACATCCTGAGACTCGCACTTGTGTCAGTGACTCATGAAAGTCAAAAATATTGGTCTAGGCCAATCAACTTTTCGGCTGTCTACGAATCTGGGTGACCAGGGTTTCATGCCCGCTTTGCTCGATGTGTGACACTTAATCGGCTCACACCTTCGGAATATTGGTTTGTTTCTTCCGATAGACACTCACCATGCAAAAGAGTGTTGTGTTGACAGATTTGCATCGTCAAAGTCATCACGGTACTCTCAATGTGCAATAAAGATAGTCAGATAATGATGTCAGAGAGACGTTGAAATTGTCAAATTAACCTTCTGAAAGACTAAGGTATTCATCGCGACAATATTCGTAAGCGACTCCCGCATGGCAAGGCAAGATTTGCCATACTAGATTGCTGCTTTAATTTTAGCCTCGCAGTAGTCAATTGTCAATCACACGATGGGTGAAGGCGAAAGTAATAGCGTAAGTAAGGTATGCTCTTTTCCTTCTCAGCATTCATCTGGGTTCTTTCTTTAGCTGATCTTTTGCCGATCAAATATAAAGCATGAACAAGTTCTACGTGTTACAATTAAACAAAAATAATCTATGTGGCATAACACAATTCTGTTATGCTCTATCATGAATACTGAATCTCAACCATCTTCTTCTTCAAATATTGCAAAGGAACATGTCATAAAGTCAACTCTCAGCTCAATTTCTGCCACGCCTCCCTCCACTGTTGAACGTCCGCATGTCATCAATCTTCCGCCTCTTCAGATTTCGGGCTTATCAGTCACCACATCACAGCATATTCCGTTGCTTCCGATGATCTGTCCACCCATCATTCAACAAATCGAGATTTTATCAACAATTCTACGGGCTCGCCCGCTCGAACCAATGAGAGGTAAGGTCATTGCTGTGGATGGTGTGGATAAGGACGCCGTTCTTTTCATGATCAAATACCTTCATCACCATATCACCAAACACTCGGGGCTCGATGTTCGAATTTTCCACGAAACTCCTGTTCAACCGCAAACCCCTGAGAGCACAGATCTCTTTCATTACACTCAAGTTATTCGGGATTGGAATATGCTTTGGAACGCTTATATTGAGCTTCCGGTTCCCACCATCCCTGAATCTGCTTCGCAGCATGGATCGACCACTGTTTCTCCTGTCGCCATGCCTTCCAAATCTCAAATCGCATGTGTTAACATCATTCCATTTTCGCCATTGATGTCTACAGAAAGAGCTGCGTCTCAGATGCCTATTACAGACGCATACAGCAACGAGAATCACTGGCGTTGGCTTGCAGGATATTGGCGTGGCTGTCCGCGGCCCGACATCACAATTAACATCTCGGACTCCGAGGGGACACTCAAAGATCGTGAGGTGTTACGGATTTGGGGTCATAACATGAACACTCTTGTGGTCACGAAGGCAAATTCCGGCCATGTTGTCTTTACAGCGAAGCAGTTCAGACGGGTTGGATTTGAGGTAGAAGAATGGTTACGAGATGAATAGTAGTTAAGAAGGAGAATGTATGAGCCTTTGACCCACGTTGCTTTCACCCGCTTGTGGTTTCCCTAGCCATCACCGCCATCTACTACCCTTACTCTTCTCCCACCCTCCCCCTTATTCATCTCCACCCCACCCCAAAACTCCCGCTGCAAATCCTCACAGCCCATACCTCGCCACCCCACCACTTCGCCCTTAACCCCGTGATCTGAGCTTCTAGATCCCGCAGTGCGGATGCGACGCTTTGCAGAATCGGGGTTAGGGTCAGTGGTGACTTGAGGGGGGGGTTGCTTCTTGAATAGATGAGGTTATCATCAAAGGGAGACGACTGGGTGCGCAGATGGCGGGTTCGAAAGGAAAGTGAGGGGAATGTTTCTGTTGAATATACATCTCGAACAGAGTTTTGTATCTTGTGTGACGATGAGGAATTCTGAAATTTGTCTCAGTTTATAGGTCGCAATAGGAACAACGATCACAGATCACTTACGGCTTCCAATCTCCATGATCTCGCGTCATTGAGGTACCCATCAACGGAATGGCTTGGTGCCCAGGCGGTGGGCCTGCAATGGGCTGGCTCCGCCCCCGCAGTACGGTGGCCATTTCCAATACTTTATTGCATTACATCACCCCTCTCTCTCATCAATCATCGACACAAAGCCATGGCTGCTGCACCGCTCTTGAGTAGCGATCAACTAATACAGATCATTAAGGCGAAAGGCTTTTTTTCTCAAGAGGACGCACCTAAGGGTTCGGAAGCCGAAGCATTCAAAGAAAAAGGATTCCCAATAACGACTGTCGACGGTATAGAGTTTTGCAAAGGCCATACATTTGGTGACCCGGTAAGGGAACTCTACACTCTCTCTTTTCACCTGATCTCACATCACGAATAGCGGATTACTGAATTCCTTGAGTCTACATTTGACTGGTCTGTTCTGGGATCGTTCACCTACCTCCTTCCGTTTCCAACCTGCGCGCATTGCTTCCTCGCCCGAACGTCACAGAATCGGGGTCTTATAGTGCAGATATGGGGTCGAGGATCAGAGGTTACATTCTTTACAGGGTCTCAACATCTATCGCTCAACAAACTGTCGAGTCATAATGAGATGCTGGAAATTCCTCTTGAGCAGCTGACAAGCTGTGAACGTGTCACAGTGACCATGGAAGAAGGAGGCTTGTGAGCTGGTTTCACATCATAATGAGATACGTAGGCTGAACTATTTAGGACCATGCTTGATGTCCGTTTAGGATTTACTATTACTAAGGGGTTTGCTATCACCTTCGTTTTTGCAGTTCAGGAGCTTGTCGATGGCTGGGACAAGATGCGACTCCCACATTCCCCCGAGCTGGAAAAGTTGGTTGCGAATATCAGCAGTTCATCAACGAGGATTGGAACGAATTTCACATTCAAGTAACGAGGAAGAGCTCAATAATTAGCATCAGCTGTAAAGTAAATTCGATACAAGTTACGTTTTGTAGGAAAAGTGTGATAGAACAACACGTGGATGCAAACCAAGTAGGGAGAAACTAACAAATTCCTTCCGTGCAAGTCAAGGTATTCCGAGAGAGCTGAACGTCCCCATTGACTGAATGTTGCCTTGAGAATTGGTCTGTGGATAAGAAACCGATAAGCGGGAAAATGATGCGTCTGTGGAAGCAGCAGCTGTAGAATCCAGCGCACGAGCGGGACTGTTCGAGAATATAGGGGCCTGCATGATGGTGGGATCATCGTTGAAAAATGGTGTGGCTGTGTAAGCAGTAGCTGTGGAATCCAGCGCACGAGCGGGACTGTTCAAGAATATAGGGGCACGAGCGGGACTGTTCGAGAATATAGGGGCCTGCATGATGGTGGGATCATCGTTGAAGAATGGTGTGGCTGTGTAAGCAGCAGCTGTGGAATCCAGCGCACGAGCGGGACTGTTCGAGAATATAGGGGCCTGCATGATGGTGGGATCATCGTTGAAGAATGGTGTGGCTGTGTAAGCAGCAGCTGTGGAATCCAGCGCACGAGCCGGACTGTTCGAGAATATAGGGGCCTGCACAATGACAGAGTCGTAACTCGTTGCCCAGTCGTCAAATGGCCGTGTCACTCCCGGAATTGAGCCTTCATTGACAGCTCTGCTACGGTCAGTCCTTACGGAAACGACCTTATGGGACCAAAGCACTCACAAGGTCGTAGCGCTGGATGCACATTCCTGAGGCTCATATTCAGTTGACGCAGGATTCGGGGAAGGGGTCGCTACAGAAGATCAGCATATGCTCGACTCAAATGGCAAAAAGGTGCAGCAACGAGACACGTACATGCATCGGATTCTGATGCCTTTTGCTCGTGTGCTTCCATATGCTTCCGAAAGTAGTCCCATCTCGTGAACCCTTTTCCACACTGGTCGCATTGCTTTTGAGCAAGTTTTTTATGCTTCTCATCTGAGACTTTCAAATGATTGTAAAGACCATCCGACCTGGCGAAAGATTTCTCGCAGAGAGGACAAGGATATTGCTTCGAACAGCTCTTTAGGCGGGCTCTCAGAGCTCTGTTCTCTTCTTCTAGTGACTGAATACGCCTATCTCTGCACACCAATTGTTCACACTCCTTTATCGTGCGATATGACCCGAGGTTCATCGGCTTGCGTTCTTGACTCGAAGCTTGGACAGCTTTCACTGGTTTAAACCTCGGTGGGTTTCGCGTCACGCTTGGGCGGGTTTCTGACCCTAACAGTATCTTAGCTTTAATGGAATAATTTGAGGGCCTTGTCGATTTAATTACGCTTAGAATTTCTTTCAGAAAGGCTGAGGCTCTGTGAGACGTTGGCTGGGGTTGAATGACCTTTGGTCATGGTGGCATGATTATCGCTAGAAGACGCTGACCGAGGGGGCTCTCCTTACCTCCCGATACCTTGCCTTATCAAAGCTTAGTCATTCTGAAGGCACTATCGTCATGAGGCCTGGATCGTAGTCTTTGCACGGGAACATCGAATTCGCATGCAACCTCCGCCCGAGTAACATTTTTGCATGTGTTTAATGCTGTAATAGCCTTTTGAATGCGATCCTCGATGATAGCGTAAGTAGCAGCCATGTGGTTGAATTTTGGTGGATTTTTGAAGGTGGTAGGTCAAAAATTCGAAAATTAGGAGTATTCCCGGCCCGATGCACGTTCCGGTCCCGTGCACACCCCACTTTACTACTTTCATCTTTCTTCAAAAATCAATTACAAATTCAATATGGCTTCAATTGCGGCAGCGCTTGCAGATCTAGCTTTGCAAGAGTCACCTAACTACACTGCAACTGCAAAGAAATTCAATATCAATCGAAGCACGCTGTCGCGACGACATAGGGGTATAACCGCCTCCGTGAAGGAAAGCAAGCAAACGACGTCAATTCTTTCGAACCAACAAGAAAAAGAGCTTATTCGCTATATCAACAAGCTTACCGAACGTGGTATACCTCCTCCCAATGCCATGATTCGTGTTTTTGCGTATAATATATCTGGAAAACAGCCAGGCAAAAACTGGTCTTATGAGTTCGTTCGACGTCATTCAGATATACTACAGTCAAAGTTTCTACAAGGAGCTGATCTAGAGCGAAAGAAAGCTGATAATGCATATCAATATCAGCTTTATTTTGACCTTGTAAGTGCCTTCATTACGTTTAGTTTCATACTAATATAAGGGTAGGTAAAGCAAAAAATCGAAGAATATGAGGTTCTTCCTTCAAACACATACAATATGGACGAAAAGGGCTTTCTACTTGGACTTCTTCAAAAGACTCGAAGAGTCTTTAGTTTAAAGCATCTTGACAGTGGCAAATTGCTGGGTGCTGGTCAAGACGGCAATAGAGAATAGATTACCTTGATTGCAACCATTTGCATGGATATGACTCATATACCCCCTTCGATCATTTATCAGGCGATATCAGGCAATATTCAGGACAGCTGGCTTACTGAATATGATCCCAAAGAGCAATCCTGCTTCTTTGCTTCCTCCGCTACTGGCTGGACTAACGATGAATTGGCCTACTCTTGGCTCACTACCGTATTTGACCGAAATACGAGGTCAAAAGCCAGAAATTCACGCGATTATCGCCTTCTATTCGTTGACGGGCATGGCAGTCATATCAACATGAAGTTTCTTGACTGGTGTGAGCAGAACAAGGTGCTCGTGGCTTTATATCCTCCTCATTCTACGCATCGTCTTCAACCTCTGGATGTCAGCTTATTCAACCCTTTGGCCAATTACTACTCGCAAAACCTGAACGACTGGATCTTTAAGAGTCAAGGACTTTCTCGAATATCAAAAAGAGACTTCTTTGATCTATTTTGGCCTGCACATCAAGCTGCTTTCACGCCTGCCAACATTAAAAGTGGATGGGAAAAGACGGGATTGCAGCCTTTCAATCCGTCACAGGTCATAAAGCAGATTAAATCGGAGGCTAGACCTGTCTCAAGTCATTCTTCTTCTTCAGCATTGTCCGAAGCTGATTGGAGAACGGCTCGACGGTTAATGAAGTCAGTTGTAGGGGAAGTAATTGGTTCGGAAGCTCGTAAGTTGAACAATACGATGGAAAAGCTTACTACAGATGTTGCTCTTCTGAAAGCAGAAAACGAAGGTCTTTGACGAACAGTACGTATTGAGCGAAGTCGCAGACGACGTGGAAAGCCTTTATTTGATGATCTAGGGGTTAATAGTGAGGCAAAGGGGGTGTTTTTTAGTCCTAATAAGATTCAGGCGGCTCGTGACCGTCAAATCCAAAGAATCGAAGAGGAACAGCAAGCTGCTATTCAAAAGGCGGAAGAAAAGGAACAAAGGGAGCTTAGAAAGCTAGAGGAACAGCGTTTAATAGCTGAAAGAAAGGTGGAACGAGAAAAAAAGAAGGCGAAGCGGGAGGAGGAAGCGAAGCGGAAAAAGGAGCTACGGGCGAAGGAATTGGAGCAACGACGTCTAGTTCAGGAGCAAAAGCTGAAGGCTAAAGAGCTTCAGAAAGGGCAAAAGAAGAAGTCTAAAGAGGTGGAAGTACAGCAATCCACTGATTTTGTTGCTATTGAGGAGGTGGAAAGGGGGCCAAGTCAAATCAGGTCTACGCGAGCTGGAAGGCAATTCAAAGCTCCTAAGCGATTTGATGATTGATTCTTATAGCTTGGAAGCTTCATATAGATATCGACAACTCTCTATATTAATTGCAATTTGATTCTATGAATGGTGGTTGAATAATAATAAAAATAGTATGGGTTACTAATCGGGTTTAGGGTGTGCACGGGACCGGAACGTGCACGGGCCCGGGAATACTCCTAGGGTTGTGTGCCGGCGAACAGTCAATTACATAAGCCACAGTTGACCCGAAGGGGCTTAACACAATCCCGAAGGAGCTTAACGCTTTATAGCACCTGGCTCACAGCGAGAATATTGTACGAAAACACATGACTGTACTTCCCCTGACGAAATAGAGGACGAGGCACCTCTTGCAAGTGAAGCGTAAACGTTTACTGGCGAGGAAACTGTCTACCATCTATCACTATATCCATCCCATACATCACATATATCAACGTCTAATCCAAAGACCGAGAACATTCGAAAATCTGAGACTACTGCCGATACTTTGTCATTTGAGGTAAGCAGTATATCTCGTCCCTGCTGATTCATTAGAATAATTATTGACACCAATATGGGCTGACGGTCAACCCAGATGATACTATGCAGACAAACCTCTCAACACAATACAGACCATATCCCAACCTCTGAAGACCACCACGCGCCCCAACACCCTCTTTTCTTCTTGCCTTTTTCTTCCATCCTTCGCAGTAGATCTCGTGAAGATTCACTCCCTTCAGTCTGTATAAAACGATCACTTGCAGCCTGGGATTTGATGTGTGTGCTTGTCTCTCCCTCCGCTGGCAGGGCTGACGTGGCCGTTATTCCGAGCTTTTCCAGGATTTCAGGAATGGTTGAAAGCGCCTCATCATTAATACGGAGGGGATTGAATCTGCGCTTCCAATAAATAACCGAATGTTCATCACCACGCTCCGACACAAATTCAGGTGGATCAACGACATGGGCTAGGATTCGAAAGACCTTTTGACCTTCAGTGGCATTAACCCCAGGTGATATTGCCATCCAAACGGACCAGATCATACATTCCAGGGTCGCTCGTATATTGTTGCAGGGGAAGCCTTTCAATAGCGAAAGGAAGTCCCAGAGATAATTTGCTTCGGCTGAAGGTTTATCGGACCCGTAGGGCAGGAGTCGTAAAAGGGACACAAAGGCGACTAAGCTTAACATAATCTGAGCAGGCGCTTTCCCAGAACGAAGGTCGCGGACCAGCCTCAAATACAGCCGCTTGCCATCTTCTGATATCGCCCACGCTCGAAGTGCCAGGAGGGCTCGACCGTGACAGTCAGAACTCCATGCAAGAATTAAAAGAACGTCGTTCTCAGGACGGCTCAGAGACGGAAGCTCGTGGTAAGTATGCGCACTGCGTTCGTTAGCATTGGTATTGTGGGCCTCTGAGAGCTGATCACTGACCGAAACACTTGAATGTCTCCCACTTGTCGACACCCAAATTCGTTCAGCACTTGTGATGGAAGACCCTTCGTTGCTTGTCAGCGTCATTCCACTGGATAGGATTATAATTTCATACCAAGTCTGGAAAAGCAATTGGCAAGGATCTATTGAGGTTTGAGCTCCATTCCTGAACACCTTTGAGAGTTGTCGAGCGAATTTGGTTGAGATCTGTGACCTTGACAAAAATCCGCGATCTTGAGAGGGCTTTTTGTAGTCCAAAGGGATCGCATGTACCGAATTGCTGCGCGGTAGGCGTTTGAACTCCACAGGCGAGACCATAAAGAATCAAGTTGTCCAACGGTGTAAGGTCTGTCAAGCCTGGGTTGGATTTGCTCCGGTCGCTTGTCAAATCGCCGCCAGAGACACAATACAGTTCGCGAAGCAAGGAAAGTATTTGCAGTTCTATTTCTTCTCGATCCTTTCGATTGGTGACCTGAAGGTGGGAGGGCAAGAAAAGCTTATGCAGATGTTTTACACCATCCATGATCTGTTGACACCAATTTTCCAGGTCTCGTTGAATAAGCTCATGAGCGACAGGAGACTCGAAGTCTCCCAGCATGTTCAAGCAGATGATAAGAGCGTTTCGTGCATAGGCTTCTTGGAGCGTAGGAGAAGAGGTCTGGGGATCGTCAGCAGGTTGCGCTTCGAATAGAGGATGTCGATGATGTTGCCTTGAAGAGGAAATAGAATTTCAACATCTCAAGCCGAGCGATGAGGCCATTCTTTCTCGCAATTTGACAATAGCACGACGCAGCGCCGCGATCCTCTGTAGAAGAGTCTGCGTGCAGCGCGTTTTTTAAGAAGCGATCCAAGGCCTTCTTTCTTGCGATGAAGGTACCGTATACTTCTCTCTCGCGACAGAATGGTTGTGTTGGGTCAACGTCCTCAATCGTAAACTGATCGGTCTTCCTAGGGATTTTGTGTGGTAAAGGCACGTCGTAGACAACAAGATCCCAACAATCGTGGTATTTGCGTCCGATATGGAGAACAACGATCCCGAATGTCCGAAGCCATGGTTTGATGTCAAGATCATCTTTCATGGTTTGAGCGGTTGAGAAGCGAACAATCTTCCTAGATAAAGGGGGAAGCTGTATGACCTCCTAAGAAGATGATTAGGACGTGAGCCATCGTAACAGAAATCACCTCTACAGTCTCATTACTGTTCCCGCCATGCAGTACTCCCAGTTTATATGCATCCTCAGCGTACAGTACATCTGAAGACTCAAAGTCGACGGCCTCTTGAGAAGTACTCAGTTGGAGCCCTCCCAAGGTTTCAGTATGAACGGCGTTGTGCGGCTGAGAAGGCTCAGGCATCGCCAATGATCGAAACAAGGAGATTCTCGATTTACAAGTGACTTTGCCTGAAACGAGGCGTACACCGCACTGAAAAAAAGGCAGAAAAAATCCGGAATAATTTTTACAAGCTGCATGAGAAAGGCTGAATAGTTATAGAGACGGACATACGCATTGATAATCCCTCCCGATCTGATTTGACCAGAGTCGCCGATCAGCGATTCACACAAGCACACCCAACAGAGAAAAGGAAGCGAAAGATGCTCGACCAACGATACTGAATATACGGATGCGGCATCTCAGCCGGGCGTGCTGAGGCGCAGCCAAGAAAGGGTATCGTAATGTAAGACAGCATGGAGACGTGAAAGAGGGTCCGGGGAACTTGATTAGTTAATCTTGCTCCTCGACTAGGAGCAAACGTTTCCTTGCCTTGCTCCCGAACCAGGAGCAAACGTTTCCTTGCCTTGCTCCGGAACTAGGCGCAATGTTTCCTTGCTCTGCTCCCGAACCAGGAGCAATGTTTCCTTGCTCTGCTCCCGAATCAGGAGCAATGTTTCCTTACTCTTCTTTGAATGTGTTGATCAAATGTTCGCTCTGCGACTAGCCTATCTCATGACGGTCTCCAATATTGAATTGGGCATCAGCCTTCGCGATCAGCACATTGTAGATCCTCTTAGAGCAATCGAGACCGACCAGGTCATCAAAATAGTGGATAGACTGTGGAATAAGATGTGCAGGGTTGTTAGGGATATTGTTATTGCTGATCGCCGAGCTACGTGAACATTGGTTTTCCCAGAGAGCAAACAGGATGATCAACACGGCTTGGCCTGCGGCTGCTGCTTATTACGCTCACTATCTGGGAGTCATGGATGGACTTCGCGAAGGTGCTGCAGGATCCAATTGCCCCAAAAGCTCCGACCAGCCACTGGTGTTTACATACCGAGGCTACCTGCAAAGCAAAGGAGATGCAGTCATCGCCTTCAAGCCTGCTTTGGTGGAAGACTTGTCCATTCATGTCGAGGACCTCGAGACCGAGAAGCAACTATCAGTGGCAACGTTTTCGTCTGGGAAGCGAATAGCACAGGCATTGATGCCTGGAGGGATGGAAAGCTTGATGAGTAGGGGAACTTGGTGAAGAGAGGAGCTTGGCGGGAGCTCGGTGGGCTGGTGAGCCTGGTGAGGGGGAAAGCTTGATGGGTAGGGAAACTTGGTGGGAGCTCAATGGGGTGGGGAGCTTGATTGGGGGAGGAGCTTGGCTGGTAGGGGAATTTGGTGAAGAGGGGACCATGGCGAAAGCTCGATGAGGTGGGGAGCGTGGTGGCGGGGAGGAGCCAGGACTACTCGTACAGTCCTCAGCCGTGTCCTCTGGCTTCTGCTTACCCTTGGCGGCCAGTTTATTTTTTGCCCAGTGATTCATAGTCGCCAATGCCCCCTCTAGATCCCACTTCTTAAGCAAGAGGAACCCCTGAATGTCAGCGCCTGAGAAGGTAGATTCCGGTAATCGCGCCGCGAAATCTTCCGCCATAACGTGGAGCTCCGTGCAGGCTTTCTGCTTCTCATGATCCCACCTTCGGCAGTGCTCAATAAGATCTTTGATCGGCTTAGTGGAGCGGCTTTATGCACTTCAGCAGTATCGTGTCCACTAACGAAGATCCTAACGCGAGCAATGATCGGGTTCAATGAACCCAGAATGGCCTGCCATCGTGCCAGTGACAATACGCTTCATAGCCGGGGCATATGTCGAAGGCACTTGAAGTCCCCAATCGCTAAAATCAAAGTCGTGGTTTGAATCGACGTTGCTTCCTGCTTTATTCCAGCAACCCCATGGGCCTAGGATATTGGTCGTGGCTAGCAGAGAACGGGAACTCTCATCCGTCGTGGCTAGTAGAGCAATTGGTTCTTGTTTCTTGAACTAGCCCCATGATAACGTAGGTAATGTGACAGACATTGACGTATTCCCTGCATGACCCCTTAGGTGATACAGCCACAGGAATTGGTTTAAACCAGTACTTGTGATTATCTTTCCATGTGGTCCGAAATCGATAAGGTCAACATAAGGTAGAGCAACAAGCGGGAAGCCTCGGAGCTGGATTTATACTACATAACCACGCTAAGGTACTGTAACCACAAAAACTGGTTTAATCTACCAGTAATAACATCGGTCTATCTTGTCACATCGGCCTCCTGCCAAATTGAGCTCCCCAGGTGGGGAACCTGAATAAGCCTAGCTGCTATTAATGTGAACACCACTAAACCATGCCGCCGAGAATTGAACTCGTCTGGTACATAATATGGAAGTACTGGGTTAATTACAAATGAGCGTCACTTGGAAGTCACATCGAGAATTGCATCGAGATCGGCGTGAAGGATTCTTCTGGACATCTCATTGCACAGGGTCGCAGTCGTAAGCATCCGATAAGTGGGAATGCCACCTATGGGTACGTCACTATGTGAATGGAGTTGTCACATACGCTAAAGATGGAAGAACTGGGGGAGGGACTTCGATGTTATCTTTCTCTTCTGCCAGCGCTATTAGCCGCAGGTGTTAAGTTCCATTGTTACCCCGGGACGTGCGTTGGTTCGAAACCCGTGCTGACCTCCACTGTGGACGCGAAGCGAAATGTTCCTCGTCCGGGGGCGGACGCCTGTTGGCGAGTCGTTGGGTAATTTAATTATATTAGGGTTCGATTCCTAACAGCGCTGATACAATGATGTTGTTCTCTGGCTACTTCGGGCTCGGCTTGAGCCGTTCACAGACTTAGTCGGCCCGCATCTGTGAAACACACCGCGCCGTCGGGCACGTTTGCATGAGGTCTCAAAGGCAGTATAGGCGTGCAGAATGCTACTGAGGTCAATGTCTTTAACAATTCTTTGTTGATAGAATGCTCAGTTCTAGATGTTGAATCATAAACAGTCTCGTCTCGTTTCTCAGAAATTCGCACCAAATAAACTCGAAATGAACGTGCATGTTAATTATATCACTTTCCCTCCGGCTTCTTCTCAGCCATTTTGACGATCTCTTCCAACCTATTGCCTGCCCCTACCTCATTTAATTTTTTCAAGGACTCTCCAGCCTTGTATACCGCGCTCTCTACATCTTTTCCGCCGTCTCTCAACGCTCCGCTTGCCATCTCTGCGTCCCCTGTCCGAGATTTTCCTCTCACGATACGACCGAAGGCGGCGGCAACATCGGCCCCATTCCAAGCCGCGACTCCAAGTGTTCCCGCTGCGCCAGCTACGGCGATCGATTTCAAACTGGTATCGAGAACAAGAATTACGTCTTCAAGGTTGGCTCTGGCTTGCTCGGTGAGAAAGCCAGCTGCCTTGGATGCTGTTGCCATGTTCGGGGGAATACTGATATTGTAGCGCTTATCTGCAACATGTTCATTAGTATATACGGTAGATCAGGGACGGATAAACTCAACAAATTGCCTAGCTTGAAGCGATTGAGAGTGATAAGCCTGGCTGATCTATTGCAAACTATAGCTCCCCTTCGGCTCTATAAGTGCTCCAGTCCTACAAATTCAGCCCCTTGGCAAACCTGCAAGTGGCTTATTTTGGTTGTGGCAGCAATTAGATTGTATGCACCTCGTAGCCTCCCCGCCTTCTCTGATGTCCCCTGTCTTGTTGCATTGCATTCACCATCAGAGCGTTATTGCGTGGCATGATAGCAATGCCAAGGGATCCACTTATCTGAGTAGCACGGCCGGTAGTCACTCGGAAACACTGAATGAGGAACACCGACTCGGCGTCGGGATATTGGTTTCCTATAGACATGAAGGATGACGATAGAGCAAAAGGATGATGTGAGCCTTGAGTAACGTTACGCAGTTGCCCCATATGCCTGCCACACTAAGGGTTTGTAAGTTTCGATGACATCCCCATATGGGCCATGGCAAAGGGATGAGGCATCAGTGAGGTGCAATAGCAGTCAATCTCGTAAGCTTTTCAGATTGCGGTTAGGGAACATTTATTTCTATGTAGCAGTTGTTCTTCACCATCTCGTTCGAATCAGCATTCTTCACAAATCGTAGAATTCAACATCGCGCATCGACACATGAATTAAGAAGCCTTGAAGTACGGAAACACTGGTGCCTTTGAGAAGAACCCTTTGATAGACTTCCTCGCTCCGGTCTCAGGGGTTGTCTCTTGACCATTGCCTCCTCCAACCGACCAGTTGCTCTCGTCTTCCTCCCATGGATCAGCGTACGGAGGAGGTGCTGTTGAAGCCGGATCCGGAATAACAGGGCTCCTCGCCTTAACAGACAATTTGCTGGCATGCTTGCTGATGACGAATGTCGACGAATCAACAAGCTCGCGGAAGTACCTCTTTTGAACCCGGTTGATACCACGCTGAATTACTCTCCGTGTGTGATCATCTTTGAACAACAATTTCGTAGTAAGAAGTTGATCCTTCTTTACCGCAGCAGCCAAGCTTGTCCAATCACCACGATTAATCAACGGTTGAATGTCGCTACCCGATCGCCCATCTCTTGCTGAAGCTGCTCGCATTTTGCTTTCTACATGAGCTCGATCGAGCATGAGCTCATCAAGAACAAGAACAACACGTTGTCGATAAATATCATCGAGTTGATCCTGGTGTATGCCAAGTTCGCAAGCAGCTTGTTGACGATCCTCTAATGTGGATTTGATTCGACCTAAGCAGACAATGTTCTCATTGACCACATAAGGTGTTCCGACGTAGTCTTCAAGCAATTTGCGATGCAAGAACATTTTGAATATCAACATGTGCCCGAATATGCGAGCTGACGTGCTCGAGTCTCCGTAAAGTTGCAGCCAGTGGTCCTCAATTACGTTCCTGAGCGCCAGAAGATTTCTACCAGATTCGGCAACCTCCAAGTTCTGTTGATTTGCTGTCTCCTGATATGTTTGAATCGTAGATCGAACTTGCTCCTGAAAGCGAGGTGTTAATTTACAGGTGGCCATTAGAACCTGCCAGTCCGCAACTGTGCCACCTATGAATTGATGTAGGGTTTCCATTGCTATATTCAGAACAGATTTCGGATAGATAACTTTATCGAGGACTTTGCCAGAAAAATGCAAATACAGGTAGGTTGGAAGTAAGAGGGAAAGGTTGAAAACGGGAGGTCCTGGTCTTTGCCGCGTGATCTCTGCGCCACCTGGCACTAGCGGGGACAACAACCGGCTTAGCCGAGGCATGAGTGGGTGTCGGTTATGCTGTCATGACTTTTGATGAAGTATATTTAGGTAGCACTGAATGCTAATAGCGTGTCACCAGAAGACCCGAAGGTTTGTTTCATGCACGGAAAAAATCTGATGCACTCTGCAGCTCAAGAATAACAGTCATTAGGCCGAGCCTGCTTCAGCTACTGTGCAAGATAGAAGAGCGCTTAACTCATCGCCACATACACAGTACTCCAACAGTGTTCAAGGCTATACTCCGAGAAAGATGGTGGTCCTTCTACCACGAATATGGAGACCGCTCAAATGTTGGCTGGCGCAAGCACTCTTGCACCAAATACTAAGATTTACCAGCTTGGCGAAGTGGAGAGCTCGATAGGGTAGAGAGCTTGGCTTGGGGGGGGGCAGTAAGCTTGGTAGGCCGCACCCCTATCCGACATGATCACCCTCGCCTTTAGAGTATTGGCGATAGTCACGGCTCTACGAGATTTGGCTGTCCTTACTTGCTCTTTCTATTGGGAGGACCAGCTGGAGCCAGCTAGCTTGTCCTGTACATGCCACATGAGCATCAGAATTAACTCAGTCCATCAAGACTCTATTCTCCCAATTGAAACGTTGTGAACTTCTTGTCATAACGTATCCATCGATTAAACTGAAGTATGTCAGCGCTATCTTCCCGTACTAGGCAAAGGTCGGACATACCGATGCGATGCGAATTCCAAGCCACAGTATTCTTTCCACTCGTGATGCAGTCGTAGACGGTAGTTCCAGCAAGCGCTCTTCTTCATCAATATTTGCATCCTCAAACCAAGCCCTAGGATAATACCACAGACTATACATCTGGCCGCGCACAACGAAATCCTCTGGCAATGGTCGATCAGACTCCTGTCCGGGAAATACATCTGCATAAATCTTCGACGTCATAGCTTCGTGCTTTGCCAACGTATTGAGAAATGAGCAAATCTGCCTCCAGGGAACATCTTCTTCAACGATTGTGATTGCTTTCTCTATGTTTGCGAGACTCCAAACAAGCAATAGCAAGACGTGAACGCAGGGAAAGACATTCTCATCACCGACCAACGGTCGGGTTATTGTCCGCAGCTATGTTATACCAATTACGAGCAACTCCCGTCCAAATCTCTCTAAATCTGATATCCTCTTCAACGGCCATACGATATCGCGCTAAATCTCCGAGACATTCGACCCATGTATCTTTGAATGCTGAAATCGTTTCGTGAAAAAGCGCTAACATCGGGTACGCGATGGAAATGAAAGTGAGCATTTGCTCTCTTGTCTCTGGAAGCCGATTTCTTAAAATCTCAAGAAAGGAATGAATTCCATGATGCCACATCCTGCCTGGCATCGAACGGTCAGCGGCGAGATTTCTTAGCCTCGAATCCGCAGATGGATGGCCAGTTGCCAAGAAAAAGTCGTAAAACTCGTTTAACAATTGTTTGTGGAGCACAATGAGAGCTTGCCATTCGTAGTTGCTGATATTCGGGCCCCAAGCGACTCGGTCAATCTCAATACACCTGGCTTCTAACATAAGTAGCCCGGCATAGATGCCATCGACTTCCTCTACCAATTGAGCAAGCGCGATAGGTCTAGCCTTTAATTGTTTGATGAACGGCGAAGGAATTAGAGCATAGTATGCATCTGAATCTCTGGGATATAGAGAGAGATTCGTGCAAAGAGCTTCACCCTTTTGCACGGTAGTCAACCAATACTTTGCATCTGGATCGACAGATACAGAGTTCTCTTTGAAATCAGCTTGACCGATTGCTGTTTTAGTTAAAGCATACTCTGCATCTGGATCTGAATCTGGATCTGGATCTGCCGATACAGCTTGACCGTGTATCACCTTGATCAAAGCATACTCTGCATCTGGATCGGTAGGTACCGAGTTGTCCTGAAAATCGACTTGAGTGATTGATAATTTAACCAAAGCATACACTGCGTCTGGATCTGCAGGCACCGGGTTATCCTGGGAACTGAGTCTAACAAGCTGCGATGAAGATATTGGAATGGCAGAAAAATCTTGCGGTAGAATGCGTTGCCCATCTATTGTTTCCTTTGAGCTGATAACATGAACTCTTCGATCATAAATGCGGCCGGGTGTAACGATCTGTCCCAGACGCTCACTTCCCCAGGTCTCGAGTGAAGTCGAAGAGTGTTTCCGAATCTTTGGTATGGCCTCGGTGCTTTGGCCTTCAACTTTTGCCGCGTTCTTTGACTTCTTCTCAAGCTCTCGAGTTGGCAGAGAAACACAGAGCGCTTTGAATAGAGACCTGGACTTTGCGCCTTCGTCTCTGGGCTTCATCGTCTCGTCGTGAGTGGAGGATTATCTTTACACTATTGATTGGGTATTCCGCACGACCTTGTGTGAGCTTTTGCCTGGTGATAATTTCTTGGATGTCGCGCTCCGTCACTAAAAGTAGTCTAGAGATGTTTGTCGGTGCTTTGGCCAAAGTCTTGAAGTATATGTTGGTGAATCTTCCAGCTCGTTGACGGTGTTGCTGTTAGGTCTTTTCTCTACCCAAGAATTAGTCTGCACTCTGTCCGCAACCTTTTCCACTTCGTTTCTTACTTGAACCTCGGCTTTTGATTGGTCGATTATCAGAGCAATAAGGGGCAACCAAGCAACTGTTGTTCAAGCCCCAACGGGGCAAAGGGGCCATTCTTTTCCAATGCATCATTTGTTTGAGGGTTACCTCCTATCAGGATCGGGTCTAAGCTGCCTGACGCGCTATTAGGTTGCATGGAGGTGATAGCTGCGAGTACGGAGTTGCATGAGATGAGAAGGTATTAGTGTGGCCTGACACACAAGAAACGGCGACTGGTATCAGCACTTGGCCGTTGATGCTCATGATTCGCTTGGATGTCTCAACGACGGCTCGATCTCATGCAGATGTTTTTGATTTGAGCATGGGCTCTCCGGTCACCAATTTCATGGCTGCATAAGCTCACCGATCACCAAATTTCATGGCTGCATGAGCGCTCCGATCACCAATTAGAAGTTGCAAGTAAAAGCTACCGATTGCGGCTGATTTGAGCCGTGAAACGGCGGACTTAGCCTAGCTATTGTTGTCCTGCTCCGCTGCTCCCTAACGCGTATAGTCTTAGCTGACGTTCATTAACAGTCTATTCAATTGTGGCGCTGCTGCAAGTCGTGCGGATTGGCAATTTTCGAATCGGCGCTCTCAGTTCTTATTTCGGGCCACTGATATCTTCTTGGTGTGAACATTGAACCGCTCGCTGTTGGGGTTCAGCAGGGGGAACACCTTTCGCAAAGCTTTGTATTCTCTGTCACCAGTATAACCTACGCAGAATTGAACAACATCAGTCCAATATTCTCCTCGCCTGAGAAAGAAGTACAAAGCGGCCCAAAGTGAATTCACTATGAACACTGGCAACTTGATCATATCGGCTATCCTGCTCTGCTCCGTTGTCTTCGTTCTCTTCTTTATATCTCATCAATATGTTGAAGGAATCATCGAGCCGCGAACAGCAAAGTCATCTACTCGCATATTCGAGACATACGTACCAGGCTACGATGTCATCTCCGAATTGTCAATGAGCATTCTAGGCATCAAAGCTGATGCTTTCCTCTCAGTCGGCCTCTTTCTCTACATCGCGTGGATGACATTCATGATTGCGAGCAAGAACATCTGGGCACTGGCTCAGCGATACTTTCTACCAACAATTGTTATTGGATCCTATGACGACCTTTATTTCGGTGTTCTAGATTACCTTATCGAGCAGAGGATGTTTGAAAGTTCACGTTCCCTGATAGCCAGGACCACCACAAGGGTTCCACGGGATGATTGGAATAAAGTAAAAAGCAACATCGACCCCAACAGCAAATTTGATCTTAATGATTGGAAACTCGGCATACCTCTCACATACGAACCGGACTACCAAACATATTTCTGCTGGCACGATGGAAAGCCGTTCTGGATTGGTCGAAGCAAAGAACAGTTTTCATTGTTAGAAGGGTCTGCAAGAGAGTTTAACATTATACTGAAGTGCTTTGGTTGGTCCACCAAACCAATCAAAGATCTTATACAGCGCAGTCGCGAGAGGGAGTGTAGGATGCAGGAAGCCTACACCGAAATTCGTCTTCCGTTAGATAAAAAACAGCGAACAGGACTTCGAGCACCTTGGGCCGGTAAAATTTCTAGGCGTTCCAGACCTATGGATACGGTCATCTTGAATGCGGATCAAAAATCCAGAATTCAGCGTGATATTGCCGAATTCTTGCATCCGAACACTCGACGCTGGTATTACGACCGTGGCATACCTTACCGCCGAGGTCATCTGTTTCACGGCGCCGCTGGCACCGGCAAGACGAGCCTAAGCCTCGCACTCGCGGGACAGTTCAGGTTAACGATTCATTACATATTACTGAGTGATCCTACGCTTACGGATGACGACCTTATACGGCTATTCCAGGAAATGTCTGACCCTTGCATGGTTCTGCTCGAGGATATTGATGCCACGAGTATTGTGCGAGGGCGGACCAGCACAATTTCCGGGAAAAAGCGCGAGTCCAGCATCATGGAGATCAATCCCGGACCAGAGGTAGATCAAGGTATCTCGCTTTCTGGCCTTCTTAATGCCGTGGATGGGGTTGCATCCGCAGAGGGTGTTGTTCTCATCATGTCGACAAATCACCCAGAGAAGCTTGATGATGCTCTGATTAGGGATGGTCGAGTTGACTTGAAAATCGAGTTTACCCTGCCAAGGAAGGAAGAGTTAAGGTGTCTCTTTATTCGAATGTACAGATCACCCTATGAGACTGCTGTTCCCGCAGAACTTGATGATATGGCGGAAGCATTCGCGACGCGCTTGTCGGAAAATACATTTTCAGCCGCGGAGATCCAGGGATTCCTCCTTGACCGGAAAAATGACGCCCAAGATGCGCTGGCGGCTGTTAGTCAATGGGCAAAAGACAAGATGGCCGCTAAGGCTAAGCAGAAATCCTAGCAGCTGCAATAGCAGTTTCAGGCCAGTTGATGTAAGCATGGGAATGCAGACAGGATTAGAGGTCGGAAAATGAGTTTGCTTGGAACATCTACAATGCAATAGCAGATGGCCTCGGAGGAACAAACCTTCGTAGGTGAGACCATTCACCTTTGGCCGAGACTTTAGCAGCGACGAAACCTCAAGCACATCGATCTTTTATTAAACAGGCACCTTTTTGGAAATATCTAAAGTTCAGTTTCGGCCCTCATGCGTGCAGACCTTATTATTGGGAACACTATCTATAATAGATCTTTAGTGTCCTTCCGGCATTTTAAGTTGTTCACTCATCAACCTCATATTTTCTGAATTGGGACTTTGATGTGAATTTTGAATCATTGAAGTTTCTCTTTCGTTGTGGGAGACGAATCTACATGTAAGAGATCATGTTGAAGACAACAAGATGTATTGTAATCAATCTGAACAAGCTTGATAGACAAAGGCTAGGTCATTATGCTTCTCCTTCTCCTTCTTCTCCTCCATTTCCTTCTTTTCATCATTCTTCTCTCCCCCCTTTTTCTTCAAAGCACTTTTTGCTCCTATTGCCGTACTCATTGTGACGGTCAGGGAAACATGGACCCTACAAGAGGAATGCATGATAGATGCAAGAATAGCGATTTACTCCGTGAATTACAATATGGTTTTTGGTCTTATGCTTGGTCTTTGAAAGGCAAAGCATGTTATTATCGTACATCGCACGAGGCAGCTACCCCCTTCTTCCGACCCCACAGTTAGCTCTATCTACTCCTCCCGCCGCATGATCCGTAACCCACCGCGATGACATTTATGACTGTAAGCGTTGTACTCGTCTTCGGTAAGTCTAACGGGAGGCATCTCACTGGGTTGCAAGGATGTCGAGCTGTAGTTACCCATCTCATCCTCAGCGTTGTCGTCGACCAGATTTACCTTGAATATTGGGTGCGGGAATTGACAACCTTTGGTCGATGTGGAATACGTCGTGGAGTTGTGAAGCGAATCTCGAAGGATCATGTCCTGGGACGGCGCTTTTAGGGTTTCCTTCACAGTGCTTCGAGAGTTGTAATAGGACACAATATGATGGAAGCATCCTTGAGCCACGACGCTTAATGTCTTCTTTATCAGTCCCTCGTCCATGGTTTTCTGACGACTGATCCAGAAATCGCCGTCGCGACCGACAGGAGTCCAACAAAGTCCATCGTTCCAACAACCGACAGCAGAGGTATCTTGCGCCCAGACGAATATGCAACCGCTCCAAACAGTTGGGGCATAACCTCGAGGTCCACGACGTGAACGATGCAGAACTCCCCGAAAGCAAGCTTCAAGGAGCAGATGCGCGTCCTCGTTTGTTTCCAAGCAGCCAAAATAAGTAGGGATGAGTAATTCGGAAGGACATTCGCACGCCGAAGCTGTGGTGGCCGGGGATGTTGCGAGGGAAGTGGTGTTACCATCATCATGAGTTAGAGAGCAGGCAGAGTCTATCGTGGCTGAGGATTGGAAATCCTACTGTGGGTCAGTACCTGAGGGTTTTTTTCAGGGGGCCGATTTTTTACAGCTATGGACGGCCCCGCAGCTTCGTCCAACAAGGCTCGACATTCTCTCAACATCACATAGAGCGGTGAGAGCTAATTGACGGGACGCTCGGCTGGCGCCCGCTCTGGCATAGGTATAGTATAGCAGGAGGCGAGTAGAGCAGAAAAGGGCGGCCAATGATCGAACGTATTTTGTAGTATCAAAGACGAGGCAACAAAACACGCAGGAGAGGAGAAATGCAGAGAGCAAGAGAAAACCAAGCACATTGACGAAGTGATGGACAAGCTGAAAAGGGAGTCTAAACCAATGGGCCCCAACGAATGCCGGTCTCAAGCTAGAGCTACGTCCAAGCTTCTAATTAAAAAGCCCCCAGCCATGTTCATCCTGAACTGCATGAACTCTCCGGTCACCAATTTGGTGATTGCAACGGCGCCCCAATCATCAGTTTCATGGCTGCATGCGCTCTCCGGTCACCAATTCAGATGATTGCAACGGCACTGCGATCCTTGACTGCATGGGCACTCCGACCACCGTTCGAATGCTTCAGCCACCGACTTCGGCTCCATGAGCTGAGATGTTCATAGCGGTCTCACCTCTCCCTTTTGAAGCAGAAAGTAAGGCATATCGTAGAACGATCTTGCCTTCATTGACGAAGACCACCTTGTTGGCAACGGCGACCGCCTGTGTCCTCGAATTAGAATCTCATCCCCTCATGAAGACCAACTGTAAGAATCCGATGTATCAGGTCAAGACTCTGAAGAGCCTATCGCTGATGGCGGTTCATGAATAGCTCTCATCCTTCACGTATTGGCCGTCCTTCTACAGACCCTCGACTCATACGCCGCGGCACGTTCCTTCGAACCCACAGCAGGTAACGATTTTGCGTGGGTCCTTGAGTTCTTGAATCGAACGGGTGCTGCCTGGCGCCAATGGTAAAGGACGGTCGTCGAGTTTGCTGGGGGCATGCTGCTCAATCCTTACGTGAACAGAACCTTCATATCCTCAATTATACCCACTCTCGGCACGAGATGTGTGGTAATTCTTTATCTGGCTGCCTCTCGGTTTGTCACTGATGTCCGCGATTGAGCTCACGACGGCACCGATTAGAGCGGCTCTTTGCAGCACACGTCAATTATTAGCGCCTGGGTCCGTGTCGCGGGCCCCGCCATCGTCCACCATGTTACGAAAGCAATGGCTGCTGCGACTCTTGTCTCTATAAACGGTGGACTCTCGAGAGAAGCATTGAATGCCGATGGGTTTGTTGTAGAGAAAGGATCGACTTTTGGTCAGCGAGTTGAGGACTTCGCCAGAAAGGGGTTCCCTCGAAAAACTGCAGACGGGTTGGACTTTTGCAGAGTCAACGTCGTCGACGACATCGTAAGCAATCTTCGTTTGTCTGTTTGTTTCGCATCGTCTAATAGTGAAAGTAGCATATTCGGGAGGTTCTTGAGTCCGCGTTCCCATGGTCTGGACAGGGAGCATACACAGTGCTGGATTCCACGCAACGGCTTCCCGGATTCTTTCTTCACCCACGAGAACAAGAACGAGAAGCGCTTGTGGTTCAATTATGGAGTAACAGTTCGAGGGCTTTATTCTACAAAGGCTCACATCTTTGTCGATCGCTGCAGCCTACAGAGGGTGATATACTGTTGGAAATATCTGCGGATGAGCTTTTGATGGAGGCCGTGGAGGTGAAGTTCGAGGAGGGAGGATTGTAAATCTATCTCTTGAGTGCATCATGAACATAGGCTTACTTATGCAAGGACTGTATTAGATGGTCGACTTTGCTTCAAAATCGTTGAGGGTTACGCTGTTACCATGGTGTTTGCAGTCCCGAAACGGTTGGGCAAATTTGCAAAAATGATATTACCGGACTCGTCTGAACTCAAGGCCCAAGTTCGCAATATGACCACTTCGAAGATTGGTTTCAATTATGAATACAAGGGTTGATTGATTTACCTCGTTTGGCTATTACTACGAGACATTTCGATACGAATCTCAATCTCACAAAAACCATCGTCCTATCCTTTCATTCAAGACGATTTATTTCAAGTGACAGGATGTATTGTTCGGCAATAAGTCAAGGTCCCTTGTCGTTGAATCACGTGTGTATCTAGTCTATTGTGGTTGAACTCTGACTAGTTTCGCGAGAAGGTTGTAACCTGTTCCGAGCCATCCGCAATATAACCAGTGTGAACAAATGATTTCAAAGTCACAGGTCGACCTTTTAAAGATGTAAGGCTTAGCTGTGGAGCTACAAGATAGCCTATGCCGTTGCATTGACTAGGAATTCCACCCGGGTTGTGATAGAATTTCGAAACTTGGAAGGTAGGCAGAGCGGTTGATATGATCATGCACTGAAGTAGCCGTAATGTAGGATATGCTGTTCTGCTCCGTAGGGACTATGCCTGGGTCCTGAGAGAAGATTGGAGCAGGCTCTCGAACCCTCATTGTGCGAATGGGGTAACTAGTAGCTGGCTCTGATCCAAATGGGTCTGCCCAACCAATTTGACTAGCAGCTCCTGCAGGGTCTTGGGAGAAGATCGGAGCTTGCGTCAAAACATCGCTAATGTGGTCTTCACGGTAGACGACCGCTCCATGCTCGATGAGGGCAGGAGCTTGCACGGGGGGAGCCACAGACAGCCACAGCGGGCTCGGCTGCATCAGATCTCGGCTGAGGTCCAAGCAGAATAGTGGAGCTTGTTCCGGCGCTGTTGAGAGGTAGCTTGTGCTGTAATATTGACTCACAATAGCACCTGAATCTTGTGACAGCATAGGAGCCTGGTCTGCCGCAGGTGCAGGCCAGTTTGACGTATTTGACGCGTCTTCAGGCGTGATAGAGAGCCTTGAGGAGGGTTCAGGTAATGAGGAATCTAAGGCTTATGTCGTTAGACCAGAACGATATCTCAAGAATTCGACTTACGTTCTTTGGGAGCCAGACCCAAGTTTTGATTCATAGATCGTTCTACAACCTCGCTGTGATTTCTTGACTGTTGGTGTCGATTGAGAGAAGACAAGGAACATAAATTTACACAACAATGCTCGCAGCGTTTCGAGGAAGCTGTTGATGGAATTGCGGATCAGAAAAGACAAAATCCAATTCGAAGGAACATACATACAGCGAGAATTCGACGAGCAATCATGATTAGAAAGGTAACATGGCCTGGTGACACGCACGCCGCACTTCTCGCACTCGATCTTTTTAAGAGAAGGAGCAAGAGCCGGATGCATGCGTTCCACATGACTTCGAACATGGTCCGATCTTTTAAAAGTCTTTGGGCATCCTGGACATTGGCGGGGTTTATCTAAGATTTGAGTCTTGGGAGCCTTAATAAAGGAGTCTTTTCGAGATTCATGCCACATGGATCTTCTTTTCGGTGTTTCTGGTGATATGCTCAGCCTTCATTGTATATTTGACAAGGCACACGTCTTACTTCTTTGCATGTTACTGGAGGGATAAGGATTTGCAATGACAGAGGCAGCTGATGTCGTTTGGAAGGTTGAGAACAGTGGACCGTACACTCTGTGATGAGACGCGAGAGTTTGGGCCAGAGCTCTTCACCACGCGAGCCTGTGTAGGAATGGTGAAAGCTGAGAGCGTGCTTGTGTTTAGGGTACCGAGAACGTTTGATGTATGTCTGATGTATATCTCGAGATAAGATGTCGTGAGCTGTGTCAAACAAGTCGTGTACTCGTAAGGTAAACAAACGTTCTGCAAGGACGAAAGACCCTTGCCGGAAAAGAGGTTCAAATGTTCTCGGTCGGTCACGGCAGGCACGTGATTGACGAGTGACAACCCAAGACGCCAAAAGTGAATGTCATCTTGACCATCAATTGATACTCTGCTGCGCTTTAAATAATAAAAGAATTTGTATCTTTTCATATATTGTTTTTATATATTTTTGTACGTTTGGTTTGTCTTTCGAACTTCCACCGGTATTTCAAATAATTTCCCTGCATCCTCCCCGTGCTTTACGCCCTTCCTGTTCGTTTGTTGATCACTAACGACACTCCGTTGCGCGATATCTAGAACGGCTTTTCACTCCGCCAGGCCGCTTGCGCAAATTGAACTAAAATCTCTTGAAGCTAATTCACTCCCTTCGGACGATACACTACCCGCCAGTGACAATCCCTCGAACCCTCAGAAGAATACCGCGACCAAATCAAAAAGAATTCGAGCATACCTCGATAAACATGACAATAGACGTACCGTTAGCTGAATCGAAGACATTTGACTTCTACGAGGCCTGGCGTTGGGCAGGACACTGGAAGAGCGAAGCCATCTTCCGCGGCCTACATCCTTCCAGTCAACTTGGCTCTGCTGGTGGAACGCCTAGAAAAAATGACACTACTGACAAGTCGAACGGAAAGAAAAGGCGCCCCGACGTTGTAGGCGCCGAGGATGCATCCTTATGCGAGTCTAGGCAACAGAATCCTCCAGCTTCAAGTAAACCTGGGCTTTGGCAGGATGTGTCTTTTAGGGTGAAGGATGAATTCCCTTGACGGACGTACGACGAAGGCTATGACTTGTCACCGTGACAAAGAAAAAACGTCCGAGTTCTAAAATGACAGACAGTGGTCCAGCTTCGGCAGTGGTCGCGATAAGAAAGCTCTCAGGCTCAAGCAGGATTGCCCGTCGACCCTCAGAAAGGGTTCACCATCAAATTTCAGCGGCTTGCCAGGTATGAAAGCGAATCACCCTGCAGGATATCGAGGAGCTTGACTGGGGAGGAAGACATTGCTGCCGATGATCTCTTCAATGTTACCGATTTGAATGTCGACAGCGCGCTTATAGTGCCCGTTCAGGTTATTGGTCAGCCAGATCATTTCATAGCAGATTTAGAAGGAAGCGATGTAGCAATTGATCGTCTGACCGACCGCTGTTGTACCTTGGGAGAGTTAATCTAGATGAGTTGATTGCGGAGGAGAAATTGCTTGAGACATTGTGCGTAGACGACGGACTATCGTGGAATCAAATTGTTAGGGTGTAAGATGACAAATTTCATCGATGGGTCCACATCTTTTGAAAAGGCATTCCAACACATTGAAAGAGATGAAAGCACGGATGGTCGATGTAGATCTTACGCTCTTTGTTTCTTTGTGCTTCAAGGCATCTGAGTATTGAATAGAAGCAGTCTTAAAAGAAGATTCAAGGTTGAATACTGAAGCCTCAGCGCAGTCTTGCTTACTTCCGGGGGGAGTGAGGTGGAAGGGAGGGAATAGGAACATGGCGGCAGTGGGAATGTAACCAGGGATATTCGTGCAGGAAAGCATTCACAGCTTCATTGCCCTCTTCAGATAGAGGTTCGAGAAATACAGACCAGGTAAGCACACGATAAGTGGACCGTTGTTCATTTGCGTGATATCTGTCTGCGTTCTAGCACTATCTCCATTTTGACTTCATTGGCTAGAGTGCATAGGTTCATGGGACAGAAATCGTATTAGAAAAGGACGCTCCTGTATCTGATTCAGTCACCGAAATTCCCTATCGAATAAAGCACCCAACACAATAATCGCTGCGTCGTACCTAGCCCAGCACGAATGATGAAGTATGCCAAGACCCTCAATGATAAGGAAGGTTGTGCCGAGGGTGAACAACCTCGCCCTCGGAAACATCACAACATGGGATACTTGCCCACAACTTTTTTCCACTGCAAACTGAGATAGCACATGGGGAGCAAGGGTAGAAAACCATATGGGCAGGAGAAATTCAGAGAATTGCGTGGATGTTCTGCTTTGACAGTCATAGGAACGCGAACGGGTGGTCGTGTAAGTGTTCCACCCACAGAGTCCAGTACAATTTGTTTGCATTGAAACTGACGCCTGGAAAGACGACGGACGAAGTACTGTCAAAACAACAGCATTGAACGTGCCTGCCGCCCGTCAAGGAATCGTGCAGAGGCCTGCAATCTCCCCAGCCTTCCTCAGTATCAGGCAAAAAGACGAATTGGTTCCTCCATCGGTCTTTTGCACATCGCACAGCTCCCGCTCATAGCTCTCCACTCCTGCTGACACTCCCTGCAGAAACCGTGACCACAGAGCCCCACGACCTCAATGTCGTCTTCGAAGCAAATGGGGCATAGAAAACGGCGGCCCTCGGCAGCGGGCAAGCCGAAAACGGCAGAGTCCGTTCTAGCCGTTCTCGTCCTGCGCCTTGTGACTGCTTTCCTCCGCCCCTCAGCCCGTTGTGTCCTCTTCTCTTCCGGACCCGCTTGCCTTGCTCTTTTCTTGCATCGTTGCGCTTTTGCTGTACGGGAGAGCTGCCGAGGGTTGAGGGGGTGTGCGAGCCTGTGATTTGATATGTCCGTGGAGGAGATATGGTCGTTCTCTTCACGCTTGTCGAGATGGGCTCTGGGTTTGGGCCGGGAGGTCGCCACGTTTCCGATAGGATTTCCGAGATCAATGCGTACTTCGGGGCCGGCCGTATACTCTGAATAGCTAATCAAATCGCCCTCATCATTGACATCGTCGACGATGATGATCGGTGATTCTATGGCGAACGTTAGACCGCGTGTAAACACAGGAGCGGCATTGTTCACCTCGAGATCCACTTCCACCGAGGAACCCTGGGGGATAACGAAAGCGCGGACGAGATGGCCTGGACATCGCAGGAATGGCGGTGTTCACCGGTGAAGCTTGAAATGCTTAGCAGTAATTGCGAGTGTTCATGTGGTCTTGTGAAGGTTCTGCTTTGACGGGGCGAAAGGTCGAGGTCATATAGAATTGCCCTCGGGGGCGAGATCCTGGAGACAGAACAAAGGCGGCTCAGTTGGATCCTCCTGCCCAACCTCCTCGAAGGCATAATTCATTACCACGCCGACGCTAAAGACGCGGACACCAATCAACATTTCCGGACTAGAAGATGTTCGTTGCGCGTTCTGTTCCTAAATTCCCCAACCACCCCCGACGGACGAATACGAGGGCATGCCCTGTCTGATCATCGCGCTGGGGGCCAGCACAGCCCCCTTATCCCCTCACTCATCAGAGGTTGTGACCAATCGAGTGAACGGCGAAGATGAGGATGCAGGATTCCAGATCGGCGATATGACGGAAATGGCAAAGCGCATCCCTCAACCCTTCGATCAATCGGCCTCGACGAGGGCTTGACATGCGCTGGCTCGATCACAGGCCCTCGGCGCCAAAGGCTGGATTTCCGTTCCAGACCATTAGTGCCCAGATAGCACGCCCGAGGTGTGGATGCCTTCCCACACAGCTCGCCAGATGTTTCCCCGGCTCAGATACCGTCGCAAACGGCCAGCTTCGAGGCATCTCAGCGTGCAACCGGTACGAAGAGAAGCGCAACGCCTGACGCTCATTCTGAAGGGTGAAGAGGACAGAAATCCCAGTGTCAGTCGCGGCGCTGGAAGGCGAGGCTTCGCTGAGCCTTGATCCCGGACATGCTGATGGCGCAGTGCATGAATCAATCGTCTGGCATACCCTCTGGTAAATGAATTGGGTAAGACTCCTCCGGGATGACAGGCCGTGATGCTCGATCTGTAACCCAAACCGCGATCGCCGGATCGAACGGTGATGCGGGTTGAAAGGGATGCCAAGAGCGGTCTGACCCCCGAGTCCGAGATAAGGCAGCGTGTCCGGTGCGACAGTGATCGAGGTTAACAGAATGGCAGGAAACCGGCGAGGGGATGGGAGGAGTTTATATGTGGAAGATGGAAAAGTAAATAAAAGCGGCACCGGGCGAAGTAACGGGGTCCTTCAGGGCGCCTTCCCCGTTCGGGGGGTCACTAGGCCGGGCGGGGCAATTCGCCGACGCGTACGATACCTAGGTAGGCATCTTTCGAATACGTCATAAAGGCTCGTGTGTGCGCCTGCCTGATGTAGACTTAGCGCGCTTTGAGCTTCTCCGCAAAAGTCACGAGACCAAGATACCCTCATTAGCATTCTCTACTTTATACGGCAGCGCAATCCTGCAACTGTGCCTGCGAATGCATTGACTGGGCTGCAGTCTAGGTAGCTACAGTGTCAGACGCCAAGCAAGCGAAGACTAGCCCACCAGTATGTGGATTCTGTATCCTTTGTCACAGTCGCTCGCGGGCTGGCTCTGAGGTGTATGTCAAATAGTAGACTACGATGGAAGTGTTCTGACTTACTATACTGGAGCAAGTAACAAGGCCGTGTCTCCTGTTTTCCCACCTTTCACTTCGCTCCTGTACACTGTAACTAATGTTCATGCTTCTTCAAGACCTGACGGCATGTCCAATTGGACTTCTGTTATATGTGTCTTTTCATACCACACCCACTCTTCCTAGACATCTCGTTTCGAAGCATTTCCATCACTCCTCGCTCAGCTCAGCTTCATTTGTTTGTGGGACTGTGCACGGCTTTCAAATATTTACTTCGCTGCAGAATGCACAAGAGAGAACAAAAGCATTACTTGGGATGCTTGAATCTCATGTAGTGTACATCTAGAAAGAGGATAAGAATACCAAAGGAGTTACAACTGTACCAAAGGAGCGACAAGGATCCAAAAAATCTTTCATAGAATACATCTCCAGATCGGTCTAAACAAATCATAGGAGTCCTCACCAAGTCACCAACCGCCTCCAACATCCCTCTAGAATCTCACGCCATTTTGTTGTCTACACCTCTTTATTTTCCAACGCCACCGGATCCCATCACGAGGTTACTAATATCTGGTTCTACTCTCACCCCATCGTTGCTGTAGGGAATATTGTAGTTTGCGCCTCGGGATACAGCGTGGATAGCCTGCGTACCGTCTCACGCAGTGCAACCATGCGCGGTCCAAAACTCCAGGAATGCAGTAGTGCCTGATGCGCCCACCCAAGTACTGCCCCAGGAGGTGACAACTACGCAACGGCCGCGAAAGTTGTCAGGGAAGCCGCCGCCACAGCCTGCGTCCATGCTCGGGTCATTGGGGATTAGGATCTCCCCAATGGACGGCGGGGAGGCGGTCATCATACATGCACAGCCGGACGTCCAAGCTCACAGTAGTGGTGTCGAAGGCGGCGCGCTTGACGGGTGTAGTAGTAGGTATGGCGAGCGCGCTGGCGAAAAGGAGAGACGCTGAGACGAGGAGTTTGAAGGAGAGCGTTTTCTTGGTGGTCATTGTGATGTCGGGTGGTTGGGAAGAGAACACGAGCTAGGATATTGTGTGATGATTTGGGACGAGAATGGGAGTTGAAGATGTTTGGTGATGATTTGGGATCTGTTGACAAGCTTGACGATGTCTGTTCAGTACCGGCGATTGACCTTCTACTTATACACTTTCCGTCTCACTAACGCTTTCTCAGGAATAACAGACTAGATGAGATCTTAACTTCATCAACAGATACTCGCTGGTCGCCTACCCATGGAGATTACACTTTGTCTCCGGCTCATAGCATGAGTTGCCAGAATGAGTAAAATTGAGATCGCATCTGAGTGCAGGCTACTCCTTCAGGCAAGCAGTCCACGAATCCAGAGAGCCAGTCAGAATTGTGGAACAAATTTGCACAGCACATTAGTACCGAGCAGCTGAGGATTCTGAATATCACGATATTCAGGACGATGCAGCGAGATTTGCGAGATTTTGCTGAGTACGAGTAACGTCGTTTGTGGGCTGCATCATTTAAAACCCGTCTTGGATAAATAAAAACAGAAGAAAGAAAGAAAAAAAGCAAATCCCCCATCCACAATACCTCTCAACCCTACCATCACTACTTCTTCACGCAAACCCCATCGATATAAACCACTCCAGCACCACAAGAAGCGATAGAAGGTAACAAAGAACTAGAGAAAACAATCACGTCATAGACCGGCGATAGCAAAAAGTCGAGCGTTCAACCTACGCGTTTTACCTTCTCGCGAGAGGACCCCCAAATCAGGTCTCATACATAGCACGCGAGCAGGCGTAAAAAGAAGCATAAAACCTATCAAACCAGTTTCAAAGAAAAAACAAAGAAAACCACATCGTTTCAAAAATCAACCCTCCCTCCTCTTCTCTTTCCCTCCCCCTTTCCTTTCCAGATCTCATCCCACAAAAGCCACCGTACCAAAAGGATTCGAACTTGGCAAAACAAGCCAATTCCCCCCGGAGAAGGGTGAATGAGAGATAATAGGACTAAAGCATTATAATCACCCCCCCCCCCTTTTCCTAGCCACATTTTCTTTTTGGGGTTTCGCAAGACATTTAAAAGCCGCCTGGGGTTTAGAAGCTGAGCAGCGAGCTGAAGGTTGCGGAGAGGGGGTAAGTGGGATGGGAAATTAGGGTCGGTTCGGTAGTAGTGGGATGGAGAGGTCACTGGTGTAGTGTAGATGTAATGCATTTGAGCCGCAATCTGGGTATCTGGTCGTCGCTGAGTCGAAAAGTAACTCCAATGCTTAGTCCAAAAGCTCCATTCCCCCCTGTCATATTCACAAACTCCCAAATTCCCGAATCACACCCAACGCCTCCCCCCCAAAATCCAACGTCTAAAAACTCCCCATTCCCGTCCCCCCTATCATCCACCATGCACCCCATCAAGACCCATCCGGCTTACCAACCTCGGTCCCAAACCACGAATCGTCAAAATCCCCAAAGGCCCCATCTCCGCCCATATCGTCATCCCCACCGCCATCAACATAGTTCCCCGACGCAAAAAAGTCATCGAAATTCGACTCGATGGGTGCTTGCTCCACCGGTACCGTACCAGCCGGGCCTGTGGTTCCAGTTACACCAGTCGGATTCGGCAGTGCTATTGAATTTGATTCCGGGATTCCTGTGAGAGAGAAATCGTCGCCGGCGTTGACGTAGTTTTCCAAGCCGGGAAGAAGGGTGTTCAAGTCTTCGTTCGAGGTGGTGTTGAGGTTCTTGACATCGTCGTTGCTCATGGTCATGTCGTCAAAGGCGGAGTCGTTTAGGAAGTCTTGTGCTGTGTTCGTGTCGTTGGTAAAGCCGAGGTCGAGGTCCATTTGGTCGTTGTCGCCGGCTGTGCCGCTGTCGTTGAACATGGATTCGAAGTTGACGTCTTCGAAGTCGGGCACCGTGGGTGATTCTGGAGGTTGGACTGGCTGTGTGGTTTCTTCTACGGTTGGATTGGGGGTTTTTTGCTCTTTGGCTATTTCGGCAGGCTCGACAGAGGCTACCAACCCTACAGGATCATCTGCAGCCGAGTTTATTTTGTGCTTCGGTGTATGTTCGTCTCCATCGTGCGCCGGAAATTGGAGCACCTCAGACTCCGTCCTGGCTTCTTCCTCTGCCGCCGAGTACGGCTGCACATTGGCCATGATCACATCCTCTGGTCCTACCTTCTCAAGGTCTTTCTCTCGACTTTCCCCAGAACTCGTTTGCATGGTTTCCAAGTTTTCATGTACCGCCGCGTCCGTGCCCGTTTCCTCTCTGTTAATTGGACTATGAACCTTCAGGCCGGCTGCCGCTCGCTCTCTTTCTGCTCGCTTTGTTCGAATCCTCGCAAGGTCTCGTTCCATAACGGCTTTTGCCTCAAGCTGTGGGGTCTGTTAGCTGAATCTGCTAAGTTGGTCACAAGCAGGACTAGCAATGGTCCTCAGAGTCCATCCTTCGTTCACAGTTGGAGTATGCTTGTGCAGAGAGTAACTGGGTGTCTAATGAGGCCTGGCTTGGGTCGAGACTCACGATTTCTATTTCTATTTCATCCAATGCATCTTGAAACTCTTGATTCGCGCCTATGATCAGCTTGTTGAGCTTCCCTTTGGTATAATTGAGATGTTTCGGATCGTGCAAGGTAGGATTGCGGAAGAATTTGCCAGTCTCCCCCAGCTACTCCTGTCAGCTTCAGAATCAATAAGGAAATCGTTAAGTCACGTTACCACGACTGCGAGACAAGGAAACAGTGTATCTATAGGGCGATGAGAGGGTTGTGGCTGAGCCACCTTCACTGAGCCGTTCGCTGCCATGTCGAAGCAACTGTTACCAGAATGGCAACGGAATCAGTTATAGGAAGCTTGGAGGGACAACCAGGACTCACATCGGAGTTATAGAACAGAATACACCGAAGCTAAACGCTCCCGGTATGTGAAGTATGTAAGAATACTAGCGCTATTGTATACCTGTAATGAAGGATAAAGCGGTGGTCTCAATAGGAATGGGAATAATACTCATTCACGCCACCACATCAAGGAGTGTCTGCGAAATCCGTGAAGGAACCGTCACAATGAGAGATTTCGCTGGATAAACCTGCGTCTGCCTTACTTTCCGTCTCCAATACGTCCACAAACACGAAAAGCCAAGAGCGACACTGGGTATCGTACGTAATAAACGTACTTGATCAACTTACCATACCAGGTAGTATTCAAAACCTGCAACCAAGCGCATTGAAGCTTCCTCGAAAACTCCCTCCCACCTTCTGGACCTCTCGACCTCACCCACCCTCGCACATATTACGATCAGACACGGCGTCAGGGATTCGAGTGGCTCTCCTCTCCTTTCCCTTCGTCTTTCTTATTTCTCTTTGAGTCTTGTCTCTTCTTGTCTTGCTCGGCGTCGGAACTCGTACACCCTGCGCTCATCAAATTCATCAAATCTCTTGCTGTCTCGGCCACTAGCTTTCCGTTTGCCAACAGCTTCGCCCTTCTTGTCCGCAAATTTCGCGATAGCTTTAGCTTCTAAGACGCCATTTAATAGCTAGCTCAGCCAACTGCAGGTGAGGCTCAAGCCTGCTTGCACTTATCTCTGTGATGTTTTAACACATCTCCTTAGAGGTCGCCAAGAAGTTGCAGTCTTTGCAACCCTTCATCTCTAGCTCCAGCTTTCACTTCATTGCTTCGCGATCCTTAGCTCCGTTCAATTTCGAGATACCCAATCAACTCGTTACGATGGCTGAAATCGAGCCCATGTCTTCCTCTTCTTCTATGGCCCTTCCTCCACTACCCCCGACCTTTGCGGGGGCCCCTGGACAGCAGCAGCCGTACGATAATGGCACAAGCAACGGCCAAGGGAATCCTGCGCACATGCCGCCTCCACCACTGCCACCAGTGGTGATTCCCCAAAACACAAATCCCATCCCAACCGCCATGACGTCCCCAACCATCGACGCAAATGGAATGATGTCGCCTGGATCCGCTTCCAGCAGCTTTATCCGTCGTGCTGCCCCGGAACCAAACAAGCGGGCTCTCTATGTTGGTGGACTGGACCCAAGAGTTACGGAAGACGTACTTCGGCAAATTTTTGAGACGACCGGTCACGTGCAGAATGTGAAAATTATTCCGGATAAGAACGTGGGTGCTGTAAGTACCAATCTCTTCTGTTTTTCTCCTCATCATCGAGTATCGAGTACCTATAGCCAGTATCTTTCATTCTTGTGGCCGGTGCGAGCGGAAATTGTTCTTGTTGATAAAACTCGAAGAACGCGCTAGTATCCGTCGAGCAGACCGACGTTTGCTAGTTTTGAGTTTCGCACAAAGCAAAGAAACAACACCACACAATCCTTCTCCTCAACTTGCTACCGCTTCCTTCTCGATTCTTCGTCGCTGATTTGCCTTTCCTTTAGAGTAAGGGTTTCAATTACGGTTTCATTGAATACGACGATCCAGGAGCAGCAGAACGCGCCATGCAGACTCTAAATGGTCGTCGGGTGCACCAGGCGGTAAGTCTGGCCATTAACATTGATAGATCCGTAGCTAGCGCCTAACAGATGATGCAGGAGATTCGAGTGAACTGGGCGTATCAGTCGAACAATTCCAGCAAGGAGGATACCTCCAATCACTTCCATATCTTTGTTGGTGATCTTAGCAACGAGGTCAACGATGAGGTCTTGCTCCAAGCTTTCTCGGCCTTTGGCTCCGTTTCCGAAGCTCGTGTCATGTGGGACATGAAGACTGGTCGCTCCCGTGGCTATGGCTTTGTTGCCTTCCGTGATCGTGGGGATGCCGAGAAGGCTCTTAGCTCCATGGACGGAGAATGGCTTGGGTCTCGCGCCATCCGCTGCAATTGGGCCAATCAGAAAGGTCAACCATCAATCTCTCAGCAACAAGCAATGTCAGCCATGGGAATGACCCCTACCACCCCATTCGGCCACCACCACTTCCCTACCCATGGCGTACAGAGCTATGAGATGGTAGTAGCCCAGACACCTCAGTGGCAAACCACCTGCTATGTTGGAAACCTTACTCCGTACACCACTCAGAATGACCTCGTTCCACTTTTTCAGAACTTCGGTTATGTTGCCGAAACGAGATTCCAGTCAGACCGTGGCTTTGCTTTTGTGAAGATGGACACCCATGAGAACGCGGCAATGGCCATCTGTCAGCTTAGTGGCTACAATGTGAATGGTCGTCCTCTTAAGTGTAGTGTGAGTGATCCTGAACGTCGTATAATCCACTTGCTAACTAAGTGCTTGGCTAGTGGGGCAAAGATCGTCCTCCCACCGGACAGTTCGACGGTTACTCTCCTCAACAGCCACAAACTCCAGGCTTTCCTCAGTCTTCGCCTGCATATGGATTTCCACAATACGGCGGTCCAGGACCGATGACCCCACAAGGTGGACCTCACTCATCTAACTCCGCTAATCCCATGTCGGCTTACCAGTCCAACCACCAATCTCCAATGGGAGGCCCAAGTCCTGGTGGATATGGTCAGCCTCAAGGTGGTTACGGAGGCCCAGGTATGGCTCCTCAAGGCTATGGAAATGTCCAGATGCCAGGCGGCGCTGGTATGCCTCGTAATGCTGGTATGCCAGGCAGTGCTGGCGGATACGGTCGTGATCAACACTCTGGTGGTGGCTACGGGCCTCCAAGTGCAGGCGGCTATCCATCTGGCGCTCATAGCAACTATGGAGGCTACCAAGGTTAACCGACGACCTTCTGGCACGTTTTGGAGGCATGTACTTTATGTGCACATCCAGAGTCTGCCGCGTGTCGTCTTCTTCTGTTGTGGTGGCGGTGAAGATGTGCCGGTTTTTCAGTGCGGTCAATGAGTAGCTGCTTCTGTACAGGGTAGTGTAAGAAGTCTCCGTATCTGATGTTGAATATATTTTCTCTGTTCATCCATAGCCCTTTTTATTCTACCCTTTCATTTAGGTGTGTTGGTGCGTAAATCAGGCGAGCTGGATATTCGTGTGGTCATCTCGTACAAAAGCAGCGGTCCTTTCACTGTGCAGACATCCTTCACCGCGACCTCTCACGAGCGACGAATTCCTTTCGGTGTTCAGTCTAATTCGATTCGTCACGGCTTCAAACAATACCCACGTGTACTTTCCGCGAATTTCGACCGCCTTCCGGGCAAAGTACGATAGGTTAGGTAGTTCAAAATCAAAATGGGCTCATACAATACGTAGGACATGAATTTAGACTGATGCCGTAGGATGATTTACTCCTACCCAGCTGAAACAGTATCTACTGTGACGAAAGGTTGTACGCTCAGCCTCTACCACTTTGTATATATGACATGTTCAAATTCCTAGGTATCTGTCCCTAACCATGAAAGACTACCTCCCTCCATTTCTCATTGGTAACATGTCTCAGCAACCCCATGAACTCTCTCGTAGGGAACACAATGAATGCTGGACGACGAAATATACTAGAACCCGGAAGCTGACTCTTAGAACAGAAATGAAGACTTGAAGAATTGACCCACTGCTCCACAAGTCGTTGACCCTTCCACGCCCCGTAGGGCTGACGTACCGGTTACAGGGATCCGCATTGACGTCTCTTCACGGTCTACCGGTTTCTAACGGCATTGGCTCATTGATGTTGTAAAGACCCTTAGTTGCGCGCTGCTATCATGAATCAGATTCGAATACATCAGAGGACACACTGCGTCCCTTGACTCCCTTCCATGATGAGCCGAGCAAGCATCACCGCGCGACTTGCGCGCTGGCGTCATCCCCAGTTGCACGCCTTACGTCGACAAATGCATCAACCTGCTATTAGGACTGGAGGTTTAATGAGAAGCCAGACAGTACCAAGTTCGCGGCATCATCGAAGGCGAGCCTGGCCATATGGAGCCTACTCTCTTCATAATGTACCTGCAGTACGGACTATTTCCTTTGCTCGAATCTTGCCGAAACTGGCATTGAAATTAGTGAGGATACCTGCTATGTTTGGGGCGGCCACTATTGGAGGACTGGCCTATCTGCAGTATCAAGCTACGCGTGAGTTGCTCAATGGCTAAAAACTAACGGCATTACTAAAATATTTTGTCTTGCTTAGAGGCCGGCAATTACGCTGTAGATGTGTTCCGGAAGACCAGCGACACGGTGACAGGAGCTGCTGAAAGTATACTTGATGGGGCCAAAGATATAGCAGGACAGACGAGAGCAGGCTGGGATAGGACAAGAGAAAATATTGAGCTACCGACATGGCTTCAGCAGATATTGCGGACTGACGATGGCTCATCACCGGGAGGTGGATCTTCCGAGAATGGTGGAGAACCACCCAAACAAGCCAGAGCTGGAGTTGCAGTAGGCGCTGCGGGTACAGCTGCAGCCCTTGGGTACACCCAGTCGCCAGAAGAGGACGACCGGTCAGGGCCGCAGGTGGCCCGGGATGATCAAATGATGATTTTGACAAAGAAGATGATTGAGATCAGGGGTATACTACAGGTTGTTGGACAATCGGACGCTTTGGTGTTACCATCAATTGTTGTTATTGGATCTCAATCATCAGGCAAGAGCTCGGTACTCGAGGCAGTAGTGGGCCATGAATTCTTGCCAAAAGGGTCAAACATGATTACTCGTCGGCCAATTGAACTGACACTGGTCAACACTCCTAACGCACAAGCTGAATATGGTGAATTCCCGGCGTTGGGTCTGGGCAAGATCACCGATTTCTCCCATATACAGAAGACCCTGACCGATCTTAACCTTGCTGTACCCGCGATAGATTGTGTTTCGGACGATCCGATTCAGCTTTCAATTTATTCACCTATTGTGCCGGACCTCTCCTTAATCGATCTGCCTGGATACATTCAGGTATCTGGATCTGATCAACCCCCCGAACTGAAGCAGAAAATTGCCGATCTATGTGATAAATACATTCAGCCTCCTAATGTCATCCTCGCTATTTCGGCAGCAGATGTTGATTTAGCGAATTCTACCGCTCTTCGTGCTAGCCGAAGAGTAGATCCACGGGGCGAAAGAACGATAGGGGTGGTAACAAAAATGGATCTGGTCGACGCGGAAAGAGGAGCCAGTATCTTAAGTGATAGAAAATATCCTTTGCGTCTCGGCTATGTAGGGGTTGTGAGTCGTGTGCCGCAAAGTACGGGACTCTTCTCCAGAGGAAGTGGATATATTATCAATGCGATAACAAGGAACGAAAACGCGTTTTTCTCAGCCCACTCATTACAGTTCGGCCCTGACTCTGGGCTCGCTGTAGGCACTACTACGCTACGGAAGAAGCTGATGCATGTTCTAGAGCAGACAATGGCGGCAAGCCTCCAAAGCACAAGTGATGCCATTCATCAGGAGTTGGAGGAAGCTACGTATGAGTTCAAAGTTCAATACAATGACCGGCCTTTAAGCGCGGAGTCCTACCTTGCAGAAAGCCTTGATGCTTTCAAGCATTCTTTTAAGGAATTTGCGCAATCATTTGGCCGAGCACAAGTTCGAGAGTTGCTCAAGGAGGAACTAGATCAGAGAGTCTTGGACCTGCTGGCACAGCGATATTGGAATAAACCTATCAATGACCTCTTGCCTCCACCTCCTGAGCTGGATTCTCTCAGTGACCTGCCCAAGGCTGACCATGAGTCATTGTACTGGCATCGGAAGCTTGATGCTTCAACATCCTCTCTCACGAAATTAGGCATTGGCCGCCTGGCTACCACAGTAGTCGCCAACGCCCTACAATCCGAGGTTGATCGGTTGATAGCTGATTCTACCTTCGCCGCACACCCATTTGCCCGCCAAGCCATAACCAGTGCATCGTCTGGGATATTAAATGAGCGCTTTTATAGTACTAGCGATCAAGTCGAGAACTGCATAAAGCCGTACAAGTATGAGATCGAGATAGAAGATGCTGAATGGGCAAAAGGTCGCCAGAATGTCTCTAACGTACTAAGAAAGGAACTCAAGGCTTGCGAGGCCGCAGTGCAGGCCGTAGAAGCTAATGTTGGTGGTAAGAAAAAACTAAGAGATGTCATGGCCTTCATTGACCGATTGCGGAAAGCCGAAGTTGTGCTCGAGGGGGATGGCATTGGAGGTGCTGGCGGTTTCAGTGCTGCTCTTCTGGCACGAGGTACATTCACGGTTCTTCTCTTTATCTCCGTCTTTTACTTACCCGAATGCAGGCCGAGAAGCAGTCTTCCTTCGTGACCGAGCATCGATTCTTCAGATGCGTCTCCAGGCCCTAAGGTCCAAACAATGTGCTACCAAATACTCAAAATACCAGTGTCCTGAGATCTTCCTCGACGTTGTTGCGGACAAACTCACTTCAACTGCTGTACTCTTCCTAAATGTCGAATTGCTTTCAGAATTTTACTACAATTTCCCCCGCGAATTGGATGCGCGGCTTGGAAGGCATTTGAGTGATGATGAGATTGAGCGATTTGCTCGAGAGGATCCGAAGATCAGGAAACATCTCGATGTAATCAAGCGAAAGGAGCTACTGGAGCTCGTTCTGGAGAAAATGGAGAGCTTGAAAATGCTTGAGGGTAAGGAGAAGAGGAGAGAGGCGAGCTTGCAGCAGGCAGCTGGAGCCGCGAAAGAAAGGGGCAAGGGGTGGCGATTGTTTTAGCGGATGGAACGATTCTGGGCTGGGCATGGCGTTGAAGGCGAGTTTGCATTTCAGCACGTCAGGCGTTAGACGGAAGAACGCCGTAAGCTGTGTAGGAGTCCCCATCATACCCAAAGCCACTCAAATTTGAATACTTCTGTTCTTCGATAGCACCTTAACCATAGTACTCCGAGTAGGGCATATCATATCTGCGATACTCCATACACAATCAGCCTCTACTTGCCTTTGAACTCGGCTGGCCTCAATGAAACATCTTCCATGGGAGCCTTCAGAGTCTATGCGCCTGAATTTTGGATACATATAATATAGTCCTCCTTTACAATACCAAAAAAGCCACACTATGCTCTCTTCCCCTCAGGTTCCGGCCGAAGCTCTGCCGTAGCCGACAGAAACTCGCTCCTATAACTCTTCCTCTTCCAATCCACCGTCCCTTTCACATCCATAATCTCCCTCAGCGTGCCTCCCATTCTAACCATTCCACACCGAATCATCCTCGGATCGATTGCCACTGTCTTCTTCACCACCTCTTGCGTTTCTGGAGAGCAGTCAAAGCGCATGATGAAGTGGTGGCCGCTGTCGTGGCGGAGTTGATGCTTGCGGACGGGTTTGGTGAGGAGGAAGGTGCCCCAATTTGTGATGCCGCGGACGACGCCGCCGGAGTTGAGGATTAGGGTGCCGGCTGTGCGGGCGATGCTGGGGAGGGAGAAGGGGTTAGCAATGCTGTGGAATGGTGATGGGGTTGGGAATGGTACTCTTTTACTTCGGCGATGGATCCTGGTCGGACCTGATCTGTGTCAGTTCGGTAACGAGGGCAGAGGTATAGCGAAAGACTTACCACTGCTATCATTTCGTATAGCATCTTACCTAAGTCGAATCTTCATCGCGGGTTCTCCAGAGCTTGAACCTACGGCATGAAGGATTCATGTCTTGTGGAACGGAAATATCCCGCCTGTCCGCCAGCCCTACGCTAGTGACGAAGCTCAGCGGTCAAATTACCCGCAGCTTAAATCCCCTCTTCCGCTTTCTCTATACTACATCAATGGCGGCAATAGCGAGGATAAGGATACCCTTGAGGTCTTCAGTGACATCTTCTCCAGCTTTGCCTTCCGTTCAACTTAGATTGCCTGCAAAATGGCAGACCCAGAAACCTAGAGTGACGATACCAATCCCGGGCATAAGACAATTTACAGTATCTACAGCTTGTGAGTATCAAAATGCACATATGATGCTCCGGGATAGCTGACCAAGCTGACTGACCCTTAAGGGTCAGAGAAGAAGTACACACGAGACCACGAATGGATTGAATTATCTGAAGACGGCAAAACTGGTATCTCCTCCATTCCACACAGCTCCATCCAATTTCAGCTCACCTCGGCTCCTTCACAGGCACGATCGGCATATCTAACTTTGCCGCCAAATCTCTTGGTGACGTCGTCTATGTCGAGCTCCCCACCCTTGACCTTGAAGTTACAGCCGGCGACTCAATCGGGGCAGTGGAGTCCGTAAAGTCCGCTTCTGATATCATGACGCCTGTGTCGGGAAAGATTATTGGCGCAAACAATATCTTGGAGGAAAAGCCAGGGACGATCAACAAGGGACCTGAGGCTGAGGGGTGGCTGGCCAGGATTGAGGTTAAGGATGAAGGGGAGATAGAGAAGTTGATGAGTGGGGAGGAGTATGGGAAGTTTACGGAAAGTTGAGGCTGTGGCTATGAATAATATAGGATGATTTGGAATTTGAATATAATACTTTGAGGAGCCTCAACGCTTCTTGTCGGTAAATTACCCATGCCGACGAAGTTTGGCCGGGCCTGGAAGCCTGGGGTGCAGGCCTCGAGTGCTTTCAGAGGCTACAACGACAAGAATACAATCTTTAGGATCTCGAAATTCCTTGTTCTGCTTTTCGCGGGGCAAATCCATGAACTACTTTACCTGCATCTTATTTGTAACAGATCTTTCGAGGAACGCGTGTGTTCCACTTTCTCCAGAGACTCGGTTTCCTAGCTGTTCCATTTCCTCTACCCAGCCTGAAGTTATGCGTTGTTTTGCCTGCGATTAAACTTTCGGCTTCCGGGGAAGCGAAGGACAAGGTAATGGACATGATTACGCGGCAAATCGTGAATGGAGAAAGCAATGACACAATTCAGATACTGCACTTGTCAATGCACCATTTTGGGGCCTTGCTGAGTCTATATATTACAGTAAGTCTATCTCCATTTCCTATGCCGTCGAGGAGCAACTGCTACCATCAGTCGCTTTTGATTCTACCGAGCGAGTTAACAATGTCGTTGTACGTAGCATAGGCCTAACTAGTACATAGCCGACGTATTCAAACAATGGAGCTTACATGGCGCTGGACCCATCGTACGAAAGGATCCTCTGGAGGTCTAGCTATAGAGATACCTGGAGGCGTGCGGCACTGGGACATGGCTTGTTTCTACACCGATCACGAGGAAAGTCCCAGCGAAACCCCTCGCATATCTGCGTGAAATATGTGGATGAAGGTTGTTGGCCGACTAACAAACGGCGGGTGGTTTGGTTCACATTACTGACTTGATTCGTGGTTCGAAGAAACGAGTCCTACCACGAGTCTCATCTTAATAATATAATGGAGAATTCGTGTCCCGCATCCGTCATGACTTGGAAAAAGCCGCCATTGCTTATTATTCCCACCTAGCTTCGCTTCATGATCTTCGGTGTTCTGTCCGCTTCCAGTCCGGTCAGGACCAAGTCAAAACATAGACAATGGAGACTTTTGCAACCAACACGATACCAAGATCCTTCTTGTTAACCACCCAATCCGTGCCGAAGCATTGGATGTTTTCTTCAGAGGAGGGAGGTTCGTCATCGAGATTTCCGAGTGGCGAGTCGGCCACAAAACGTTTAAGTTGAGTCTTAGTAGGAATTTGCCTAATAATTACGAATTTCGGAGCCAAGCAGACCTGCATATGTTTCAAAATGTTGATGAAGATCGTTAAGGAGTCAGCGCGGTCGGAGAGAGATAGCCTAGCTATGTTGCTCCAAGATGCAGCACATTCAGAAAGCAAGAGCTCCAACCCGGCAGTTCTGTCGACTTAGTGGTTCAAGATTTGCCATGAGTTAGTCAAGAGATCAGAACTGGATCCTGAATTTCGTACCATGAAGCTTTAGCATGCGCCTGCTTCTGGAGAGATATGAATAGTTTGCTAGTATATAAATGCCAGTTACAAGTCTACAACATACCAGCCGTCTTTGAACCACAAGAAGGGAGATCTACAGATTGTTTGATGCTTAGGATCTGAATCACATTTCTAGCTTCAAGATCTAAGGTAACTATATCAAACGTTCTGTGATTTTGATCTTCCGTTATAGAATGTTGAATTCAAGTCTCATGGTCCGTCGATAATCTTGATCCAAATGAAAAGACGAAGGACGACGTTGGAGATCTATCTTAACTGCTGCTTGAGTATAGCTCTCTAGACAAGGATACCGCATCTTGAACACAAAGGACAAGCTGACAGACATTCTTGTGTCAGCGAGTCAATTGCGAGAAGCATTGATACGTATGTTTCTGCTGGATTGCAACGCCACTAGAAGCCAATACAACGTTCCTCAAGGGACAAGGACATTGTAAAAAGTCACTTCCGTAGGGTGCAATGATGGATGATCAAAATCCCAATATCCTGGCTTGAAAAGACGTTGGATTGATGGGTGTAGTCGATATCAACCTTCAAGATTGTTACGTAGAGTATATAAAGGAACGTCATCGACAGTAGATGGCAAGCATCGTGATGGATTGACCATCAACGACCCTATAGATGACTTGAAGGGAGTGTGAAGACTTTAGAGTAGCAATTGAGGAAGAAAATTGAGATTAAACTGCCATGTAGTTGTGCTTAGGAGAAAGCTCTTTTACGAGTTAAGGGCGATAAAAGGGTTGTCGTTGCCCTCGGTTACGCTCGATGAGGGTCCGCGCCTAAGGCCAATCCTTGCCAACTCACTTCGAGCTTCTCAGCTCGAAAGCTTGTTGTTGCAACTGATTACCTCGACATCCTTCCAAGCAGAATTCGTTCTTTGGTGAACAGGATTGCGTCTTTTGCGCAGCTCTTGGTTACGACAGATGTGATACTGGATATCAAAGCCGTAGCCTTCATTCAGTGCCGTGAGTGCCTTGGTTCTGTCGCAACTTCCCCGCCCATCCTCGGCTCCGAATCACCGAACGAGGTAAACACCTTGTTGTTGCGCATTGCCGTCTCTACTGCTATACAAACCCAAGAAATCTTGAGAGCGGAATCGCACATCTGACGTAATGTTATCTAGGTCCTCTTGAGCACCTACAGCTGGTCTATCACCACGAGATCGCAAGGAGTAAATCATCATGTCGGTCAAGTTCGAGAAAGAGACTATTAGGGACACTCCCATTCCTGGAGGACGTAAACATGAGCTTGCGCATGAGATCGGGGAACGATTAACTGGAGGCGAGAGCCAGGCCGGGTACCTAGCAGTGAGCGGAAGAATGATGTCTTCCAGCGGAGAGAGGTGCTAACAGACTCGGCATGTCAGATATACCTCAAGCAACTCCAAACCAACCCCCTCCGTACAAAAATGCTCACTTCCGGATCTTTGGCAGCCGCACAGGAAGTTCTGGCATCTTGGATCGCACACGATAAAACTAAGAATGGGCATTACTTTAGTTCGCGAGTGCCCAAAATGGCAGTCTATGGCGCCTTCGTCAGCGCACCGTTGGGACATGTATTGATCAGCATACTCCAGAAGGTATTTGCAGGAAGGACCAGTTTGAAAGCGAAGATTCTGCAAATTCTTGTTAGCAATTTGATCGTACGTATTTCCGGCCACTCAGCGACTGCCACACCAGAACCGCTTGCTAACATTGGGCATTGCCCAGGTATCACCAATACAAAACACCGTGTACCTTACCTCGATGGCTATCATCGCCGGCGCAAGAACCTTTCACCAGATCAGAGCCACGGTTAGGGCAGGTTTCATGCCCGTCATGAAGGTCAGCTGGATCACATCGCCACTAGCACTGGCATTCGCCCAGAAATTCCTGCCTGAGCAGACGTGGGTCCCATTCTTCAACATCATCGCCTTTGTGATTGGCACCTACATCAACGCACATACCAAGAAGAAGAGGCTAGATGCATTGAGGAAAAAGGTAGGTGGCTACGTGGTTGAAGCCCTAATGATCATGCTGACATTGTCCACAAGCATTATGGCGATGGACGAAGCACTTCGGGGAGGACTGATGACTATCCGAGACGCGATTACTAAGGTTTTGACCTACATGAGATATTGACGTCTGGTTCTAGCACTAGCTGTGCTGATATGCGTAATACTTGGGCTGTTCCCAAGAGATCTACTTACTGGAAGGAGGCCTAAGTCTTTCATTGCTGTAACTCCGACATGCCATTTCAGTTCCTCCAATTATCTCAATTTATTGTGCATAATGCAATCCTGGTTCGCTGGAAAAGTTCGACTTTACCCGCGGAGCTAAAAACCGTCTCTATATACATTTGTACCACGACAAACATTGTAATCCTTGTTTCGTAGAGCTTCAGTGTTAGTATTGCTGAATGTTTGCAGTAACTCGGACAACTGGTTGCAGCCCTAGCAATGCTTGCGCAGCGCTGCTATTACCATGAATATTTACCAATCAGGACGATTCGATACCTTGCCTTCGAGATTGCGAGTTCACTGATTAAACTGACCGAGTATATACAGCTAAAGGCAAGGGCTGGCTCGAGGAAAGCAGTGGATAGAGCTGGGGTGTATAGACTGAGAGATCATGAACTATTTATAGGTCCTAGATCGCTTAACACAGTAATCTAACAACAGCAGCTAGTCCTACTTCGTCCTCTGCATCTAGGTTCCAGGAGGCCTACCTCGGGAACCCATGTGAGGTTTCCCTTCATCTTCCAGATACCCGACGATACATATGTTTGCTATCTATGACCCATCACCATCACCGAGCGTTGAAATCACACCACTACCGGTCTGGGCCTCAGAAAAAACAACCCACAACAACGATCTTGGGAACGGACCCCGACAGCTGGCCTTAGTTCATCTACCTAAGATAGACCTCCAAGAAGTACCAGCTCAATTGGGTCATAATGCATCCTCAAGACTGCGCATCATCACCCACTGGTTTACGAAGGCTTGATTAAAAGAGTATTGAGGACAACATGCGAGTACTAAGCACTGCGAGGCCGTAGTCATCTACGCTTGATTTGTGCATTACAGGTTACAGTCGAAAGTATTCGGCCTGGTCAATTTTGGCAGAACCCAAGAAAGTCATTATGAAGATAGTCGACTCGTGCTTTCAACATATAGATTTAGATTCTCAAGAAGAAGTAGAGATGGCCTTAGGCTCGTACCTTGGTGAAAGAAATAATACAAGGGAAAGAGATTGAGCAAGCCTGGCGTACGAGAACATCAAAAATTCAGATGAACAGACGAAGTTTCGCTTTTTTTGAAGTACAACAAGATTCATAAATCCAGATCAATAAACCTCGCTACGATTTCACATTAGAGAAACTCCGGGATATTGCATCTACAAGAATCACTTGTTGGGTAGCTTGTGGAAGCTTTTGGATCCAGAAAGATGAACATAGGTAAACAAAGATCTATCAACTCTAATGAACTCTTCTCTCTTAGTGGCGTTGAAAGACAACCTCCGGTGGTGATAATTAGTAGTGCAAGTTGATATCAATGATTGGTTCGAGAGGCCCCATTTTTAGAGATGATTCAGAAAAAGGCTCATCAACGTCCATGATTGACTAATGGTCTGCCTACGTGAGGCTACAATATGCATAGTGCCACCGCATTGACTTTGCAACCCATTTGTGGTTCAGGGGGAGGTCCAAGCCCAAGGAAGCCCGTGTTCAGATATCCTCGAAGGTGATACGAAGCTATATCCGGCTGCCCAGCAAAGTTTGATGTACCACACTTACACCAAATATGCCTGCAAACAAGAGAACGGGAATTTGCTGACGTGGATTATAGAGAATACTTTCGATGACGATGATTCGATTTGCCAGCAAAGCATAGGTTGCAACAGTGTACTATATATGGCGGGCTTGAGATCTGCTTCATTGGGTCTCTTCAGCGCTCTAAGAGTAGACTGAAATTCACGCCCTATAGGACCTGATTCTCTCCGGAAGACACATCCGCACACCTGGACCTGTCAACATGATGATTCCTAGGGAGTTCGAAAGATACAACGAGAACGGCCGCTATCAGAGGACTAGACCTGCAAACAGCCGCCATCATCGAGATCTGCACCATAGACCTTTTAGTTCCGCTTGGCAAGCTGGACATGTCCCTCACCTTGTGTACGGTTATCGTGACGGCTCGCCCAGCAGGCCACCCTCTCCAGAGTCTATCGCGCAGTTGGAGGACATAACCGCCAAACCCATATCTCCTGCCAGCCACGAGACTACTGAAGAAGCATTTGCACTCACGGCCAATATAATCAAAGGCTTCGCAAGCTCAGGAGTGGCTCTATTGAAATCTCAAAAGAGCCACTCATACAACGAATGGTTCCTGCCATTTCTGGTATTCGATGAACTGGACAGAAAGCTCTTTCGCTCTAAGCTTAAGGGTAACGTGTGTCTTGAATGGTCAAGGCTCTACGACAGTGTCCCTGGTAGGACAACTCGAGCTGGGCTCAAATACCCTCGCATTACCATCGAACTATCGGAAAAGCTTGCAGATACTAACAAGGAAGGCGTAGTTACCGCCTTACTGCACCAGATGATCCATGCTTATTATCTACAATGTTGTGGCTATCAAAATGAGGGACTAACGAGGACTGGCTATGACCTTGCCCATGGTCCCGAATTCCTTGCCCTTAAAGCCTTGATAGATTATTTATATTTTCAAAAGTCTCGGGATCCGAGATCGCCACCCTTGTATTCCTGGAACCCTCTAGACAATCCAATGTTATCAGGACGAGGCAGAAGGTCTTTCGGCTACACAGAATACAGGCCTGGCAGTAGCGACTGCTGTAAGACTGACCGTCCTCTACGGAAAGGACATTATATGAAGGTGAAGCTGTGGATAGATCGCGCTGCCGCCTCATCATTCTTTTCTTTTGAGTCTACTACCACCGTTTCAGATAAAGGAAACAAGCCGATAGAGAATGGCAGCCAAGCTTCCAAAGGGTATAGCTCTCCAGATCTTCTGCATAAGATACTGGAAATAGGCTAACAATTTTCTTGAGGTCTGACGCAAGGAAATTCTACGCTATCGAACGAGGTGAATCCGAACCATCGTCAGCGCCCTCCAAGTACCAGAAAATGAAGTTAGAGGATTACGTCGAACTCCACTTTGACAAACGTATTTATCCTCTCGAACGGAAGTACACAAACGATCTGCTAGAACTTTCTAAATCGGGTCATTTCACCAACAAACGAGAACTCCACTTCCCGTCGACATTCGGTTGGTCCGAGTTCCGCTCCCTGTATCATTTCCTAGTCTATCGAGACTTCGAGCCAACGCTTGCTTCTGTCCAAGCAGACTCTTTGTCAAAGGACTACAAGCCCGGCCTTCCCATCATTTTAACTCGAAAGGACAGCTCTCAACAGTACCTTTCCACATCCATAGCCGCCGCTCTGCTCGGATCCACTCTCAAGTTCACGCCCCTCACCACGCATGCCATCTACCGCCTTAAAACCCTTGGATGGACTACCAACAATCCCATTAAGGCTCTTGCCCAGATCTACCATGGATCGGATTCGCCAAACTCCGATCTCCGCGGCTGGGTCAAGTCCTGGCTTGCTGTCAGATTACCTACTTCGCCGGATGCTGCCTACGCTAAGGCATACTTGACAAACCTAGCAGTCCTCAAGAGCCATCCGGAATGGAAGAAGGAATTCGCCGCCCTCCAGGAGAAGGAGAAGGATAAGAAAAAGGAGTTGAATTCTGATATCGAGGCCGCGGAGAAGCAAATTGTCGAGGCCGCAGCCAAAGCAGCCTCGGAAGCCGCATCTAAGGAAGCTGCATCTAAGGAAGCTGCATCTAAAGCAGCTAATGCCAATTGCTCTTCTCAGGCCTCTGGACAGCCATGCCATCCTTGGGATCCGCAGCACCGCTGTCAGCAAACTCCTTTACACTCTCCCATGGATCCGCATCGCAACCCTAGCATGAACACTATCCCAAGGTCGTCGGCGGCTGCTCCATTTGCGCCTGACCCAACAACCGGATATCCAAGTTGGCCATCTACTGGATCGTATGGGTGTACATCTCCAAGAGGTAATAATCAGGCTTGTTCGTGCGGTCGTTGTCAAGGCTATCCGCAAGATACTCGCAAGGGCTGGGGATGGCATCCTTAACGCCTCTAATGCACTTGTGAGCTTTTCACATACGTTCTTGCTTCAATCTACTTTCTCCAGGCTGCGCCTCAAATAGAACATTGGAATTGTGGATGAACGTCGAGACTATTTGGAGAGGCTTACCACCTTGATTTGGAAGATCCTTACTACTCGGAGTATGCTGGCAGGCTTCTCCAGATCCGAAGATCACTGTTTTTATACTGAGGCCATGGATCAAGCATATCTACCGGGCTACTATGCACCAGACGGTAAAACGCTATCTACATACTTTACTTACTCTTTCTTGCACTTCCTTTGCTTTCAAAGTTCCTACATAAACATATGGCGATGGCGCACCGTTTCCCGGTTTTAGTTACTTCCTCATCACAGCGTTTGCGTTTCGTACTTCTCATTTATTCTTGTTATGAATAGCTAAGTAAAAGTACCTCTCCAGCATCTGCACGTACCCTGCCTGGTCTTGTTTAGATTAGCTGAATCTCCGAATCCAATACCTCACGTGTTCAAGTTGCAACCGCAACAGCCACTACTGCCATGAAGGTCTAAAGAATCATTCCTTCATACTGTACTGATACGCTGCCGGTCTAATAATATCCGTCACCCGACAATTCCTCTTCGATTGACAACTACTAATCTTCCACATCACGCTACCAAATACTTATCCACCTAAGAACCCCAATTGGGGGGGGGGGGGGGGGGGGGGGGGGGGGGGGGGGGGGGGGGGGGGGGGGGGGGGGGGGGGGGGGGGGGGGCGGGGGGGGGGGGGC